>ERZ869929.3-NODE-3-length-255832-cov-9.254296_pt1 | contig 255832 bp, 357 predicted proteins | sample MGYA00579312_ERZ869929 | MGnify/ENA primary metagenome ERZ869929 (study PRJEB32216, sample SAMN09231818) | wastewater metagenome | place: USA: Maryland | collected 2016-08-09 | study: EMG produced TPA metagenomics assembly of the PRJNA472060 data set (Reclaimed... | reverse complement strand
AGAATGATTATTACGCTAACAGCTAGTTCTGACGCATATGTTACAAACAGGTACATTTCAGGAGTTTCAAGAACGAGATCGAATACAGGTTTCGCAGGAACTCTTGATGTTTTCAAGCTGTACGGTGTAACTTCAACACTCTCAGGCACTAGTTCGATTCCGAATAGAGAGATCTCGAGAGCTCTTGTAAAATTTGATATTGAACCGCTGAGAAAACTATATGAGGGAGGATATGTCTCACTCTCAGATTCGAATCTGAAAGCGAGCTTCGTTCTACAGAATACAAATGGCGGACAGTCTCTTCCTGAGAATTTCTCAATGTCTGTATACCCTCTGTCTGCTAGCTTCGACGAGGGGCGAGGACGAGATATCGCACTGTTCAATGATGTCGACTCGTGTAACTGGCTCACTTCTAGTGTTAATCCACTGAGACTATGGGTATCTGGCGGAGCGGGATCATCTGGAAGCGCAGGAAGTAACTGCGATGTCATCTCTCATCTTGGGGCGACTCCTCTATTTGCAAGTCAAAGATTCGTAACAGGAGATGAAAACCTAAGCGTTGATGTAACGAGTTACGTCTCTGGTGTCCTTGGCGGGGCATTGACGAATCACGGATTCAGAATTTCATTCTCAGATAGTGAGGAATCTGATGATTCGACTTATTTTGTAAAAAGATTTGCATCTCGTCACACGTACGCAAGCGATACACAGCCAAAATTGATTGTGCGTTGGGATGATTCTGTACTCGATGATACACCTGCACCACTCTTCTCGGTTACGGGCACGTATGCTTATTCGAATTCAGTGCGGGGCAGATCAACGCCATTTTTGTCTGGTTCTACGCAGATAACTGGAAGTGCAAGAGTTAATCTGAGACTAGTCAATCGATCATCTGGTAGCGCTGCAACATACATGCTTCCCGGATCAAGAGTATCAAATCGCAGACCGGGACTGTACTCTGCAAGCGGTTCAATAGAACCAACACAACACATGCTCGAGCAGTTGAGGGTGTCTGGATCTGTAAAGTTTGAATCATATTGGGAATCCACGGACGGTACTGTTGGATATGCAACTGGATCGGTACTACGATTTAGACAAACAGCCTGGGCGCCAGTAGCACCAAGTCCCCAGTCAATCGTGAATGTAACTGGAGTTTCTGGTGAGACTCCAAGGTCTAGTTCCATTACGCTTACATGCTTCATTGACGATCCTTTCAACAGATACGATGTACCTCCAGCAAGAACGCCAAGAAAAAGTGTAACCGCACTGTACAGAGACGTTCACTATCAGATAAGAGAGAAACAAACTGGGAGGATCACGATTCCAATTGACACAGTCTCTAACTCAACAAGAATGTCAAATGATGAAGAGAGATACTACTTTTCTCTTCCGCTTTCATGCTTGACAAATGGCACGATTTACACAGTAGATGTTGTAATATGGGATGGTGAAAAACGTGTTGATTTCAAGAGCGCTTCTGGAGATTTCTGGGTGATCTTATGTACGTGATAAAACCTAAAGTCTTTTCAAAGGGCGAAATTTCATCTCTAAAGCACGGAAATAGCCCAGTATCACATTCAATATCGACACTTCCAGAAACGAATGTAAGCGATCAGAATAACATTCGATACAGCAGAGGAGCAGGTATCAAATCGACCCAGCAACTGAAAGTAAATTGGTCGAATTTTGCAGATCACACGTTTTTTCAGTCTGCAGTTGTCAAGACGAACATTGCTTTTGATAACATCATCAATGAGTATCCTTTCGATAAGTCAAGAGCAGCAATAGAATCTTTTGAAGACTCTCTGACCGGATTCGAAAAATGGGTTCTCGATTCTTTTCCAAAGTCAATCGGTTACATTCAGCTCTCTGGAACGAATTCATCTGAAACATCTGGCGGGGCATATCTACGTGTACAAGACTCGAAAGGTTATCTGTATCCTGAGACTGTTAGCGAATCAGGATCTCCGGCTTTCATAACAACCGGTAGTTTCTCTCTTGAATTTCACGCTAGTGTTCCGACTCAAACAAATTCAAGTCAGGCAATCTTTCAGCTTCTTGGAGATGGCCAGGGATTTTCGGTGCATCTATCCGGTACATCGTCTACTTCGCTTGGTACGATGATGTTTAACGTGTGGTCTGGAAGTCTTGCTCTTTCTGGTCAGCATATTTTCCAGAAAGGCACGTTCAATCATCATGCATGCAGTTACGATATTGATTCCGGCGCTCTGAGAACGTATCTTAATGGAGAATCGTCAGGAGGTTCTCAAAATGTTGCGAAAGGAATTGTTCTCAGATCGTCAGTCGGTCAGTCTGTTCTGATCGCATCAGGAACTGACTGCTCGTACCCAGGCGGATCAGTTACGGTATCATCAACATTTTCAGGATCACTCGATGAACTGAGATATTTCAAGTCTGTAAGATCACCAGATCAGATCTCGTATTACAGAACTCGGAACGTATTTCCAGACAGCACAAATGAACTATCTCTCTGCTACAGGTTCAATGAACCGTCTGATGGAATGACATCTGGAACACTTGCAAAGCTAGTTCTTGATTACTCAGGAAATTCTCTGCATGCGTTGTGGTCTGATTATAGCCTTGTAACACGCGTTACAGGAACGAGAGATTCGATTCCTCTCACAAATGAAAGGGAGAGAGATAATCATATTCTCTTTGCATCAAACGCAAGAGTCGAAGCGTTCAATCAAGAGTTGATACTGTCAGGAACTGAATACGATCTCGTAAATCCAAATACAATCACACGGCTTGTTCCTCCTCACTATCTCATTGATGGTCAAAATGAACGTTTTGATGAAACGATCTACGGAAATGCAACAGATGCTTACACAGCTACTGCTGGCCCTGGAACTGGTAAGACTCCTGCTCCGCAAGAATTTCTCGGGCTGCTGCACTCATACGCACAGTACTATGACGAGCTTAAACTCTTTGTCGCAGCTGCATCAACACTTAGATTTGTTGATTACTCTGAGAACGATACAACTCCTGACGAATTTTTGAGAGATCTAGCAAAATCGTACGGAATTACGTTGCCTCCTCTGTACGTTGGCGCGTCTCTTGGTCAGTACACAGAGGGTTACAATTCTGTCAATACGAATGACTCAGAAGTTTCTCTTGAATATGTTCAAAACGAACTCACAAGAAGATTTCTTACATCCGCAAATCATCTTCTCCGTTCAAAAGGAACTCAGGAGAGTATCAAGGGAACTCTGAGAGCGTATGGACTCGACCCAAATAACACGTTCAAGATAAAGGAGCGAGGCGGTACAGCGATATCTGACATCAGGCTCTCAAGAGAGAAAAGATCAGATGTATTTCCAATGGTTTCTTTTTCTGGGTCTGCTGGAGTTACTCTTGGATATCTCTCGTCTAGCAGAGTTGAGGTCGGATCTCCTAGTGCAACATCATTCGTTCAGCAGAGTCTATTTCCTCCGCACGGAGTCTCTCCTACACTGTCTGATGGTCTCTACACATCGGGTTCATGGACATTTGAGACATTCGTAAGATTCCCAACATCAGAATCTCGTGATGGCTATGCAACGATTGCAAGATTTGCAACAACCGGATCATCTTCTACTCATCCAATTTGTTGGGGGGCTCTTACTGCATACAGTTCATCAGTACCCGGTGGAGGCCACGTAACGTTCGCAGTATGCCCGTATTCAGGTTCTGCGACACACGAGATATTCGTATCTGGAAGTATATACGATGGATCTGTATGGCATATTGCAGCAGGACGTGATAGGGCAGACATTGCATCCGGTTCTTACGCTGTGTCATCGTCTTACTTCGTTTACATCACGAGACAGACAAGCGATGGCGGCACTGTACTGAATGCTACATCTTCATTCGTTTATGATGGTGCATCAACAATCCTTCAAACAATCTCGTCAACACACAATGCATCAGGAAGTATGATACTGTTTGGAGCAGGAAGTGGTACGACAGCAACGGGATCTGGTTTTATAGAGGCAAATGAATTTGCTTCTGCATCAAGTGGATATAGGCTTGGAAGAACTCGTTGGTGGAATCACGCTCTATCGTACAAAGCCGTACGAGAGCACTCACTCGATCCTTATAACTATGGAAGCGACAACTCACTCGAGTCAGGACTTCGTTACACAGATGTTACAGGATCATGGGGTAGACTGAGATCTGAAATCTTTGTAAAGCAATCAGAGACATCAACGGCGGGTGATTACACATTTGCAAACACAGTATCGGGATCTGCTCTCACAGGTCGTGGATATGGATTCTCTGCGGGAGAGAGTCCTTACAGGAATGCATATTTTGAATATACACACATTGCTCCGTCATTTGATGAAGCAATAACTGACTACAAGATCAGAATTCGTAGTTATCAAGATCGTGCTTCCTTCGAGGGGTACAGCTGGGAAGACATTGCACCCGTAACGAGAATCAATCCTAAAGAAGCTTCGTACGATAATCCGCAAGTCACGGTTGAGATGGGACTTGTCGATGTTTATAACAGAGACATCATCAGATCAGTTGGAAATCCAGAGCTTCTTGATACGTACATGGGAAATGTGTACAATCTTTATGATGATGTCTATCCTGATCTCATAAAATTGGCTGCCGCCCACAGTTCACGACTCAGTGGAAAGGTCAATTTTAAAACGTACCACACGTTCTTCAAATGGGTTCAGGCCAGTATTGGAGATCTCATCGCTCAATTCATTCCAAGTAAAGCAAGATTCAGAGGAATGAACTATGTCGTAGAACCCGGACTTCACGAGAGAGCAAGAATTCGTTACATACCTCCAACTTATTACATTAGCGAGAGTGATACGCTGAGGGATCGGTCAATCAGTCTAACTCTCATTTCAGGACTAGTGAGGAAATACTGATGTCTGCTTTCAACGAAGCCCCACCGAGGCCGCAAACTGGAGATGGAGGAATCGATACGACAGAGTATGATCGTTTCCGCTCTGGAATAGAGATTCGTTCGAACAAGCAAGCACTGCAACCAGTTTGCGTAATACACAGTGGAGACTCACCCGATGCTACAGATCACGATTACGTCGACACAGCGGTGGGTCATGCTCAAGCTACGTACTTCACACCAGTATCAGACACTGGTACACCATCTCCAGCGGGAAGACTTAATTTCGCAGTGACAGATGTTACTGGAAGCTTCGTCAGCGAGTCGACAGCCCCTGGGTACAGAAGTGTTCTCGATGTTTCATGCGAGGAAACATCTAAATTCGGCGAAGCCGACATCCCAGAGATTACTTTTACATCATTCAAAGACGGTGGAGTTAGCACACGGAGCTCGTCTGTAAGAGTTGAAAAATACTCTCTTCAACAAGTAACTGTACGATTCGATGATACGCAAACACGCCGGGCTGTTTCTCGAATAGAGGTGTCACTGCCTGGAACGAGTTATAATACAGATGAAACTGGTGCACGATCAAGGCGCCGCGGTACGAGCGGATTTGTTACGGATACTGCATATGGTACAGATAGTGTTGCTTTTTGCGGACTTAAAAAATGATGGATCTAGACGGTTACGTACTTACAAAGAAGGTCGCGAAAGAGTTTGCCCCGTCGCTACTGACCGAAAATCTTGCTTACACTGGAGCACTTGGATATCAGCTTGTAATTCCTCATCGAGATCCAAGTAAGGGTACTGGTGTAATAGACGTATATACGGATGATACATTCGCAGGGATCCTAACAGGATCGGCACCATTTCCGCCATCTGAGTACTCTGCTTTTGGTGCAGCAAACGTAAATAACGTACGTTCAAGCATTCCGCTAGGATTCAGATTTCCAATCGGATTCAGAGAATACGATTACGCGTTTATTAGTGTAAATGGCTGGATAGAGCTCACTGATGAGCTTACCACAACAATGCCGTTTAGCGATCTGTATTCTACGAATTATACAGCGACATACGATGGTCCAAGAATATTTCCTTGGTATGACGATCTTACAACGGCAAGGTTTACTGATGTCGGCGGCGTTTTCATAAAAACGTTCAACGATCCAGAAGACGGTCTGAAAACATTCTGTGTAAGATGGGTTACGTGGGCATCGTACCTCTCTGATACTGCAATTCTCAATTTTGAATGTTGGCTTAAGCCAACAGGAGAGATTCAATTCAGATATGCAGCAAAGAGAAACTTTACAGGAGCTAGTTCCGCCGCGGCGATTGGAGTGATTGTATCACCGCAAAAGTATCGAGATTTTCTCACCGACATTGAACTATACGGTGGTTCACGCACAACTGTGCGGTATGATGGATTGCTTGAAACAGATTGGCCAGGATCTAATAACTCCGGTGCTGTTTGGAAATTCAAGCCAAAATACCCTACGAATACAAATCAGCCACGGATAAGAATTCGCAAAAAGGATGCCGAGCGGTCTCTTCCTGATTCTGGACAATTTGACGATAGAATAACGATTCTAAAGTCTCAACAGAAAGTAGCATTTCCAACTCTCATTCCAACTCAGTATGGGAAAACGACAATATATGCAGATGAGTGGGTTGACGTAGCTACAACTGTAACAGCATCTCTTATTCCACGAACATATTCAAGCGATGGGTGGATAAATAGAAAGTATCCTCTAGCGAAGCCGTTCAATGAACACGAGTGGCTTGGAGGAACTGGCGATATTGACACTGTATCAAGTGGAACAAGATACCAAACTGCAAGCGATAATCCATCGCCAGTATCAAGCCCGACCAGCGCCGAGAGGAGCATAACGTTTACTCTGCCTGTCATAACGTCAAGCTTGATGGGCGCGACAACTGCTGATCTTATGTATTACAACTCAAAAACAAAAGTTTTTGAGAACAAATACGGGCTAGGAGGCGTGTATTACGCGCCAAGCTTTGATGATTTTAAGTTGTTCGGACCATTTGGCTCATTTCAGCTATCAGGATCTGTTTACAGACCTCTGATAGGAGATATTCTAACACAACCAAATAAAGAGTTCGGAAAGTCAACATCGTACCTTCTCAGCAATGTACCGTCAGGTTCGAATCTCCTCAACATTGTAGAATATGCACACGATTCTGATGGATGCATCGAGTATACAGGTACTGAACCGATTATTGTCGACAAGGTTTCATTTGCAATCCCGATGAAGGCCGGCCCGGGATGGTTTGCAGATAGGACAAGATTTGTCAACGCAGCAAATTATCTTTCTGTTGGTGGGCCTGCCGTTACATTCGCGTTGTTGAGACAACGAGATGCTGTTTCGCGCGATATTATTGCGTCTGGAACAATGATTCCGACTCAAGATAACATCTTGACGAGCTCGATCTATCCAGGTCCACAAGATTTGATTACGTATCATCCGATTGGATACCGTCAATTCGGATATCCTGCTGTCATTGTACCATCATCATCAAACGGATATTTTACAGGAACAATACAAACAACTGTAAAAACTTCTAAAACGACTGGATTCGTTCTTGCTGGACCCGCTGAACAATACTCGCGTAATGCAACAGCGTATTCGACAATTCCATACGGTCACAGATATGATGGTCAGCCAACGCCAAGATCTGTTTTTGCAGGAGTACCGTCTTTTACGACTCAATCGCTCGATAGTGTTTTCGATTACGTTGGTGTGCATCAATACGATACTGCAGCAGTTGCAGCTGCGGCCTACGGGGTCAATGAATTCGACGTATTCTATACGCAGTTTCAAAACTTCTCAAAAACGATTGACACACCGTATATCATCTACCCAGGTGATAAGCTAATTGTCGCTCTTGCAAAACATAGACCGTGGTTTGGCTACGACAACACGTGGGAAGTACCAGAGTATAGACGCGTTACTGGATCTCATGATATCTCCACAAATACAGGGGAGCTCAAGATACAGCTGCATGGTTATACGCTTTCTGGTGGAAATCAGAAAGAGTTCTTCAGAGTAACAGAATACGATGACACTGCAGCAATTCGTGCTGAAGACGCCGGCCCTCCTGCAGATATATTTTTGCTTGACCGCACAGACGCGTATGTTGGATCATCATTCGACATGCAGTACTCTGGTAGTCTTGTGAGAAAACAACAGAGCATTGCAAACGCAATCACGCTAGTAACTGGAGTGAGAGATTTTGCTGGATCGAAAATTAATTCATGGCAGCATCAGTTCGATCTAACGAAGGTAAATTCAGACAGATACATTCCTAGATCTGAAACATGTGGATTCGAAAGATTCTTCACATCTTTCGCAGAAGACGAGTGCATCTATGATAGTCTACCTCCTAATCCAATTGACATTCTCAAGATCTCTGGACAGTACTCGACAGACGCTACAGAACACCGTCTTGGCAACGTAGGACAGCTACGTGGACCAACAACGGGCTCAGCTGCAGAAAAATTCTATCAGTATGTCAGCATCTACGGATACGATGGAATCAGACGTTGGGACCGCGCGTTTCCATTTGAGCCTTACTACGCTCGTGCTCAGAGAATTAATGGATCGATTGGATTTGAAAAGCTAATTGACGCTGATGTTTCTGCATCGTTGAAAACACCGCCCATCTTTGCTGCAAACATACCAGAGCATGCTACGAGTCTTGCGACACTTGGATGGGCTGAAAATGCATACATTGAAATCGACGGTGTGCAGCCACTTACAAGCGTTTACAAGAGCAGACCGAAAGTTTACGCAGGACTTATGCTACTCGCTGAACCGACAGAGTACACACCTCTCAACGGATTCAGATCGTCATCAATATCAATGCCGCAAGAAAAAGTGTATATGTCTCATATGTTCGGAACAGGAGACACTGCTCCGACAATTGTTGATGATCAGTACTGGTACAGCGGGTCAATGTCTTACAAAGACTCTGGCGGATCTACAGTCGGAGGTAAATTCTGCATTACGAAAAGAATCTTGCAGGCTCCCAACTTTAGAAGAGTAATTCCATACATGTATGATGTAACCGCCGGGGCTTGCGGGTGGAAGACGATTGACAATGAAGGAATTGCAAATGTAAATCCGCTTTCATTCTCGTTCTCATCAAACGACGGAGTTCCGACCGTGATTGGTTACGGAGCAGTACTGAGAGGTTACAGGTATGGATTGGCAGGAATAGAACCACGCCAGTCAGCTGCGGTATTCTCGCCTCGTAGTTTTGGAATGATGAGAGACATGCTCGAGCAGAGACAAGATACAAAATATGTCTCAAGGAGAGGAAGAACCCTCATCAAATCGGGCCCTGTCACCGTACGATTCGTGTCAATTAAGAGTGGAGCAGAGGTTGATCCGCTGCTGACTGACTCATCGAACCTTTCGACAGAAGCAACATCATCTCTTCCTTTCTTTGATAATACAAATCGTAATCGTCCAGAGGCTACAAAAAAGACTCTACGTAATGCAAATGTAAAGATTACTGTTCCTGGTAAAAATACCAAGAATCTTACTCTGTGATCAGGTGATATATGATCAAACCTGTAAAAATAAATGACCTAGATCAGGAGCCGTTTGTAAGCGTAAGGGATGATGCAAACAGAATCAAGAAGATTGCGATTCCTCACGCGACACAGATTGGAACATCAACAAATCCATCTGAGCTCCAGCTCACAGCACGTTTCTCGCTAGCTTCAGAAGAATTCGAGAACAAGAGCGATATCTCTCTAACTGATGATAGTTGCTGGGTTAACATCGGGCAACGATCTGCTGCGGTATCGTGTAAGCTGCCACCTGAACCACGGGATGGTCAGATGATCTTCATAAAGGATGCTGGTGGTATTGCATCGACTTATCCAGTGACCATTACGGGTGATTCTGATGCAACTATCGATGGTTGGACGCAATACGTGCTATCATCATCCTATGCATCTGTTTGTCTCTCTTGGAATAGTACTGAATGGGTTACATTCGGAGGAGGCACATCTGGCGGTGGGGGCGGTGGTACTGGGCCAACAGGGCCAACTGGTCCTGCAGGCGCTACAGGACCAGCGGGAGCTACGGGAGCTACTGGAGCAACAGGGCCTGCTGGTCCGACCGGTCCGGCTGGTTCGACTGGAGCTACGGGCCCAGCTGGAGCTACAGGACCAGCCGGCACTGACTCGACGAGCTCTAATCCAATGCGCGTTTCGCGCATGTGGATGGCCGCTGGCACTGACTCGACGACTCAGAGCATTCTGTCAAAGAAAATTATCGGATCAACACGTTTTGCGTACAGTGATTTCATTACTGCAAGTAAACAATGGACATTCAGAGCAACTCTTCAGACAACATCAGCAGCGCAATCAGCGTCAATTGATCTATATGATGCTGATGGAATTATCACATATCCTCCTGCTGTAATTGCTGGAAGTTCTCTGTCGACGAGCGGAATAAGTCCAACCCAGCTATCCGTAGATCTCACAACACTGTTCAACACAATAACAGGATCAGGTATCATAGAAGCGAGACTCTGGATGTATCCATCAGGATCTGTTGTTGGAGAACACTTTGTTTCATGTACTGAAGCATATATTGAAGGAAAGTTTACCTGAACCGTCATGCCAACTTATAAAGGCTCAATCGAGCATCTCTTTGCAGTCGTTGCAACAATATCTGGTACGATACAATCCATGTTTAAAGTCACGTATGACTTTCTCAATAGTGGATCTGATATTGGAATACAAAGGCTAGCGTACAACACGGGAACGAAACCAAGCGGATGCGGTCAAACGGGCACAAATTTTTATGATCAAAATCAACCGTTTGGAGATAATAGCTGGGCGTGTTTCAGATTTTCATCAGCTTCTGTACCGTTCGATATTCTCATTCAGTACAGCGGCGTTGGTACTACGTTTGGAGCAAACACGAATAATCATGCAAGACTCGGTGGATCTGCGACTGCAACACAAACGAATTTTGGAATTTCGATTGCGACTGCGTTTAGCGGTTCAACTCCTGTTGATCCTTGGAACGGAACAACAACGCTAAGCGGATCTGATAGAAAAGGCACAGCAGTATGGACAAGTGGATCTGCGACAAATAGGCTCGCGGTGTTTCCACGATCTAACGCATTCGGTGGCTCATATACTTCTACGAATGATGATATGATTGCTTTCGTGTTTCAGTTTGGTACATCAACCCCACATAGATTTCAAATAGTTGCGAGCAAAGACGCGATCTATATGGCAAGAGATCAAGCCGATGACTCTGCATATGACAAATTCTTTTACGCAGGATCGTACAAGCCGATCAGCGGAAGCTCTCCGACAGTACCACTTGTAGTGTGGTCTCCGCTTACAACGAATGAGACAGCAGGTACACAGATACCAAATGGTACAGCAGGTACAACGAACTCGTCTGATGGAGGAATAGCTCACCCGCAGTTTATTGATACAAAATTTCTATCGATTGACAGGCTCACATATTTCAATCAAACCTCTGCGCTTCAGCCGAACAACACGTTTTCACCGACCCAGTACGATGAATTTCCAGTTTACGTTGGAATGAACGAAACGACTGCTTCATTCGGAATCTGCGGTACACTAGACTTCATCAGAGAGATTTATAAAACGAATGTGCATGATATCAACAACGTAACACAAAGAGCCGTACTTGGCTCTTCAACGACACCAGCTACAATCAAACATTCGATTCCATGGGTTAGTGGGACAACACCAGGAACTGGAACAACACGAGCTGGTGTTCAATTTTCAAGGTAAGTCATGGCTGTAATCAATTCAAATTTTGCCGGAACTCTTGGAATTCAAGGAGGACCTCGTATCAGAGATCTGAATACTGGCAAAATTGTTGTTGAATTCAGCGGATCAATACAGTACGTCACAGTAACGTCTCCGCTTAAAACAGTCTACAAGATGAAGGCATGGTCGAGCATTAGCAATCGACACATCTATTGGGTTGCCACGTCATCGACAGCTGGTCACCCTGTCTCGGGATCAATGGCAGATACATCTCATGTTGTTGGACATCAGTCTCTCGACTTTGCTGCTTTCGATATTACTCCCTTAGATGATCAGTGAGCAACTGAGTGCGAGCAGTTGAAAACAAGTCTTCAATCTGCTCCCACGTAACATCGCGATCATCGCTAAAAGCTTGAATCTTGCTCCAATTGAAATGATTGCACCATGATGGAAAACCTCTCTCTCGGCGAGCGTTCCAATCAGGAGAGTAATTTGAAGCAATTAGCACTGACAGAAGGGCTGAAAGAGCGAGAATCATTCCAAGGCCATCACTTCGACCAGCCTTGATCACAGCTCCAACGATTGAGTGATGCGTTGCCCACCATTCTCCTGGGAGAGGATTCCTGTGAATGAGACTCTCAAATGGTCCCCTGTAAAGTGAAACATCTCCCTTGATATGACGTTTTCCTCCGCGGAGAAAACGTTCTGCACTCAAAAGAATATCATACGCGCGAGATGAAGGGGAGTTCTTTTCCATGTAACTCTCCGGGAGTCATGTCAGGAGGAGGCTCTGGATAGAACTTCTTACGTTTCTGACCCTTCGATTTATTTGCACTATGAGGCGTTACAACTTTCGTGATTGAAAGTCTCATCCCGCTAACATCGAGTGCAATCTGATCGTGATACCAGCCGATTCGTTTTGCATCGCCCTCGCCACTGCTCAAGAGATGAGCCTTCGTGATCTTTCCGTCAAGCTCTACGATATCGAGACCAAGCCACTCAAAATCTTTCGAAGCGAATCCATCAATGATCACTCGAGTTGTACCACCAAGATCATCGTATTTCTTCTCACCATCCTTGCGTACGTAAGAGTGAACATTTACAAAATCGTTAACAAGACACAGAATCGTCGGTTCGTGCGTACAGTTCGTGAATGTATACTTAATCATTTGTGTATAATCTCTTACAGTCCATGCATCTTTACACTTCAGCAGGATTCCAGATCTTCCACTCGTAATCTGTGACGCTTTGACAGTCTTCGCACCGTACAGAAAATCCACGATCAATCTTGCAAGCAGTCATTCGTTCTGGCTTCCACTGATTATCTGGACACTTACAACCAGCAATTCTGATCTCTGCAATGATCCCGTTAATCAGCTCTGAGTTGGCTGAATTCATCTTCGCAATGAGATCAGCAAGATTGAAACGCTTTACTTCCATACAGAGATGGTAAGCGTGTAAGTTGAGTTGTGAAACTGTATTTGCTTGATTCAACAATTTCTTCATCTTTGTTGCATATCGAATATTCTCCGAACCAGGGATCTCTATCCAAAGCTTCAGACCGCTGAGAGATCTTTTTCTCTGCTGGAGAGGCAAACACTTATAACAGTCATCGCAAAGCTTTGTCTCTGACTGTATTGACACAATTGTTGCGAGTTCACCACAGTTACATTTTGGAACATACGAATCTACAAGTTCAATGAGCTTTGTAACTCCGCTGCCAAGAACAATTCCAATGTTTTCAGTAGGTTTCTTAGTGCGAGTCATAAATGTTTCTCATATCCATCAGAAGCCCAGCAGTTTCCAAGCAAAACAAATCGCGTCTGAGATATAAGACGTTTAAACCCATCTTTTCCGCAAGATGGACACAATGTCGGCACGGGATCTGTCATCTTTGCCTCGTACTCCTTGATACTGCATCCTTCACATTTGCATTCATATATCATGATGACAATATAACAGGATCACTCCCTGATTGCACTCCGTGTCCCCAGCAGTGCCATCCGGGCGCTGTCTCCCTTGCGAAGAGCTCAATCCGTGGTCTATCACCAAGAAGCTCTGTAATTCTGTCTCTGAAAATGGGTGGCTTCCATGAATGAGCTCCACGAGGTGTGAAGACATTCTGGTGTTGACTCTCGGTTAGGAGAGGAAAAGTCCTACCAGCAGGGACTGTTGATGCAATGATCAAGAATTCATCAAGCTGCTTTACGTGAGAGGGACGAACTCCTTGAGCTCCGATTGGTTTACCTGTATTCTTGGATGTTTTTATCCAAACAGCCCCTAGACCACGATCGTGTAGTCCCCACGCAGAAATGCAGCGGTATGCCATTCCCATTCTTGGACCAGTTGCCCATACGAATGCAATACCTCGTTTACCAAAGAGTTTCCTTACTGGCATTGCAGAAATATCAGCCTCTGACATGAGAGAATAATGTTTCCCGGCAGCTCCCATCTTGTTAGGATCGCCATCATACGGCCATGGAGGATCAATATACGCGATATCAAACATTCCTCCAAAATTCTTTACGACATCATCAAGCTTGCCACCGTGAATGAATGTGCTCAAGGAGTACCACCGAGTTTTCTGATTTCAGAAACGACATCTAGTCCAAGAGATTCCAACTTTGTTCTGTGATCACGAAGAGATGAGATAACCCAATCAATTCCGTCTTGTTTATTTCCGATTCCATCCATCCAAAATGTCTTCACCTCCCAAGATCTGTAACTCGCTGTCCACATATGCTCACAGCTCAAGAAACATGGCCTCTGTTTATAAGAGTACTCAAACGAATATTTATCTAGCGTATTAGATGGCTGATCTGCGCTTTGACTCGTTTGTTGCGGTTGAGTTACTCCCCATCCAAGAGGATGAGGAGAGAATCCTCCCAAACCCGGGTACCCGCTGATGCCACCTATATTTTGCGCACCAGTACACCACTGCGTTGACATAGAATCATTATATTTAATGCGGAGCTAATTATACCAAGATGTCACTAGGAAATCCCAAATCAGGATTTGGATTTGTAGCGGAGTATCAAGTTTCAGCGTTGCCATGGTTGACTTCGTCTACGTTGCCAACGACAATGCTCCGATACGATTTTCCATGGGTAAGTCAATTTTTTACGCTGCAAAACGAAGGAAGCGGAGATATCAAAGTTGGTTTTACACCGAGTACAAGCGGATCTAAGCATTTTGCTTTGAAAGCATCATCATCTTTGTCTCTTGACGTGAGAGTGAAATCACTTTATATGACAGGAACATCTGGAACTCCATTTTCGCTTTTTGTTGGACTTACAAACATTGATGCGTCAATGTGCCCTGAGTTTGCTCAACATCTATTTCCAACTGGATCTTCGCTATTATGAAAGTAGGAATGAGAAGGATCACACACGTTTCTGGTAGACTGTGGCCAAGGGTTGGTGCGACTGGATCCATAATCAGACCTGGTTTCTCATTCTCACCAGCTTCACTCGGTTCAAAAGTACTACGTTGGTCTCACGCAAGAGATCTTTCTCAGTTCGCCGCAGGAACGACTGCTGGATCAGGAGCTGTATCAACGGGCCAGAATGCAGGGTATTGGGCCGATCTAAGTCCAGCTGCGGGTGCGTTTATTCAATCAGCGGCCCCTCAGAAACCAATTGTAAGGAGACATTCTTCAAAAGGCGTTGGAGGCATTGTAATGGGCAGCGGAGGTGTCGCTGCTGGTGGAGATTATATGGCAACTGCTGCAACAGTTGCGGGAATTAAATACGCATATATGGTTGCAACACCGATCGGGCCGGATTTTACAAGAGGTCCTGCAGCAGATCCAGTTCCGAGGTGGTATGACAACTATCACGGATTTATGGGTACATCTGTAATCGCAACTTCTGCTGTACTTTTTACTGGATTCATTAGTTCGAGTGACTGGGGCAATTATAGTCTGACCGAATATACAAGAGATGGTACGATTATTCCTGCCTCATCTGCTGACGTTGGCTATGGCAGAAAAAAATATGTATATCGTGTAACGCACGCCAGTTCGCCCGACACAGGAAATTTGAATATCTTGAGACATGTCGGTTACGACGGATATTATGCCAGAGGTGGAATACATGAGGTGATGGCTCTTAGCTCTGTCGTGACAGCACCCGAACTTGCACAGCTAGATGAATATTTTCAAAGCTACTGGCTATCAGGACCGCAGATCATTATTACAGGAGATAGTATTTCTGCTGGATACGGTATAACTGAATCACAGGGTCCTGCCGCGTTGATTTGGGAGGCTTACGATGGAAGCATTGACTGTCCATCGATTGCAATACCAGGTCAAGGAGTAACATCGTCAGTTGTTACGACCACGCAAACTATGACAATAAACGATCCAGCAAGAATAGCTGCAATTGCAGGAAGACACAGTAATATCATTGTCGCGCTCGCTGGAACGAACGATCTCGGTCAGGGGCGAACTGCTGCACAACTTTTTGCAGACCTGCAGGCATATACAGCCGCAGCACAGGCATTGGGACATAGAGTTATTGTTGGAACGATTGCCGCACGATCAGACGGTATATGGTCGGGAGCAGCAGAGATACAAAGAGTTGCATATAACAGTCTTATCTCTGCATCTCATGCATGGGCTAATGGATTCGTAGACGTTGCTGCAAAGGCGCCTGCACTCCAAGGCGATAATGTGCACTGGACAGCTGCCAGCACAGCAGATGTGTACACTGGTACCAACGGAGTAAAGTCAGTGATTGATACTCTAATCTGAACTGCTTCCGTCTTCCTGTGGGATGAATCAAAATCAGATCGTTAGAGAAGCATACAGATCCATCGATCATTGCTCCCGCAGGTATCTCTTGATCTAGATCGATTGCGGTACCGCTTCCGTCTGTTGCGTCGCAGTAGACATCCCAGCTATAGGCACAAGACCACTCTACGAATTCAGCATCTGTAAGATGATATTCGTGTTTGTCTTGAAGCTTCTGAAGTATCTCATCGACAAGTCTATCAAGACTTGATCCAGCCAGACGCAATCCGCTGTAAGCGGCTGGATCTCCTGAAAGATATGAGTTATTTGCTAGCTTGTCTGTATTCTTTTTGAGCGATTGGGCGAGCGGATCTGTTTTAAGATTATCTTGTCGATAAAATGTGTGTGTTGTCGCAATTCCGCGCCCAGCAGTTTTGAATTCAGGAACCCATATTGTTCCGGCGGGGGAGAGATAGTTCTGATGTGTCTCGTATGTGCCCTTTGAGTGTGTTGCAGAATCAATTAGACGAGAGAGTTTCTTCAAGAAAGTGTCAACAGGAGCTAGCTCGATCTCGAAGTCTTGATTCGATGTAAAACTCAGCGTGTATGATATTCTTCTGTGGTCGCCGGCTCTCTTATTATCTTCAAACCCAGTGTGCAGGTAGTAAGAGTATCCTGCAGAGTCAAGAGCTTTGTTAACAATCTGCCGAAAGGTGTTCTCATCAATCGTGACGAGACGTTTCGGTAGTCGACCAGCTGCCACAATGATCTCGTGGAAATACTTTCGGCGGGCCCATGTAGCATCTGGTGCTGCTCCCGGAATGTTTGCTTCTGATGCTTCTACAATTAGATTTGCTAGCGTGTGTTTCATATTTCTCATCAACCCAGTTCTTTCAATCTGCCTGTTGGTCTTATAAGATACGGACGGTCAAAATTGATCTCGCATCTGTATCTGTATTCTGATTTAATGGGCTCCGTGAGCGCAGAATCTCCTGTGTGACTGAAAGAGAAAACAACATTCTTTGCAATCGTCCATTCTTGAACGCCAGCCCAAGTAATGTCATACTCTGACTTTGGATTGAGTCTCTCTGCAGTGTCCTCCCACAGTGAAACATTGAGAACAGATTTGAGTGTATCTCCTGATAGATTGTCAGGATCACCTTCGGCGTTTGATTCCACTGCATCTCTCGCATCGTAAATCGGATTCGTAAGAATCTGTCCTCGAGAACGAGTAAGAACGTGTGGTATCCATGCTCGAGGTTGCTCTAGCCACACTGAGTACTCTAGAAGAGATGAACGTCGAGGAGTCGTTGACTTTGCGCCAAAATATTCGATTGTACGATCAATGATCTTCTTTGTGATCCGGATAGGAGATGGAGCTCCACCAAAGATGTAAGCATTGAAGCTTAGAACATTCTCATCGTCAATTCCCTGAGTTCCTTGGAGATTTGATACAACGTCGGTTGAGAGATCTTCAACCCATGGAGAGAATAGAGGAATAATTCGTGATTCAAGATCACGATACGGCTTCATAACTCTGTCACTCGCTCTGAGAGCGTTCAGTTTCTTTGCAAACTCGCATGCAGCTCCTGCAATTGCACCTCGAGAACGAGATATCTCTCTAGCGGCTTCTAGATCTTTCCGACCCCGGTTACTCATGAGAGGATACGCTTTCTACCTGTTGGAATTGTAAGAATTCTCTTGTTGAGATCGATCTGAATTGTTCCATTAGACTCTATTGGAATCTGCATATCGGGGTCAAGATCTTCTTCATCTTCACCGAAAAACAACGCCATTGTCGAAACAGAAAAAATTGTTTTCCACTCCTGCAGTTCGATCTTCGTAATATCGTATTCTCGCTTATCTGGAAGAGTTGCGATTGTATCGTATGCGTTAGGAGACTCTTGCTCGTTAAAGAAAGACGGCTGGAGTCCGTGAATGTTCGCAGGATCATCAGACAGCGCCATTCTAGCATCATCATGCGGATCAAATTCGGTTGCTGCAAGCTGATGCAATCCGCCAGTTCCAGGAAGGGCGCGTCTTATAACCTCTCCATTACGCAGATATCTTACAATTCCGCGTTTAAGCGTATAAAAAATGGGAACCCAAACTGGTTGACCTTGCCAAACTGGATATCCATCATCGTCTGTGTACAGAGGTTGACCGAATACGCGCTTAAGACTTGAAATAAGTTTGTTATCAATATCAGCTGATGTAAGATGAGTCGCTGAGTGAACGAATACGTTACACTCTGCCGTTGCTGATCCGCCTTCAACTGGATCCACTGTGAAAGAGTCACTCGGGGCGGCTTTGGAAATTATTTGATGAAATACTTCATCGGACGGAGTTTTCTGTGGAACAGTGAGTCTACGTGCCGCTAGAAATCCCTCTCTCGCTGCTCTTCTTCTCATTTCGAGTCGAGCAGCATCCGCATCATCAGGGAGCACGCTCCGCCCCGCCGCAAGGTCATCAAGACTCTCTGATAGCAGAGAGCGAAGTGAATAGATCATCTCAGATTATAAATAATCTACTCTAACTCTCTTGCCAGTCCAACCATCAAGTTTGAGATCAGACACTGTCAAAAAGAGAGAAAGATCACCAGTCACTGTGTCTGCACCGATACTGGCTTGTAGCTTACATACTGTTGCACACTCTTCGAGCTCTTTACAGAGCGGATAATCCTTGTGCTCAGCTCTCAGGCTTGAGATTGCAACGAGATAAGGTACCTCGCGAGACCAGTCTGAGGTTGAGAGATTGAAAACATCTCTCGCATAAAATTTTGTTTCAATATGAGTTTCATTTCCGCGGGGAAATGATAGTACAGGAAGCCATAGCGATCCCATACTCAAATTGCAGTTAAAATCTGCAAAATCTGTGTCTTCCTGCTCAACAAAGTCACACGCTCCCCAGCGTTTCGCAACAGTCTTCAGCACATCCCTTGCTCTTGTGACACTGTACCGTGTACCAGTCACATCAACATTCGTGTAATAAGATGAATGTGAATCGCTGACTTCAACAGTCTGATGAGCGTTCGGAGACAGTGCTCTCTGGCACGCACGAGTTATCTGGGTAACAAGTGATTTGTGAAATGGCACGTCTGCGAGTTCGTAACAGTCAGTGAGCTTCCATTTCGTAACAGCTGAGCGATTCAGAGGATGCCTTGCTACTTGCTGGAGAACATACTTCATCCAAGAGAGTCTTGCAGCTTTTTGAAATTCACTCTCATCTGATTCAGAGATGAGAGACCGTAGTGTATACTGCATGCTTCATAAATAACGAACTGGCACTCGTTTTCCAGTCGAACCCCGTGTAACGCAGTCTGTCATTGTAAGGCCGAAGATAATCACCTGAGGCTGTACCTCCACGACGTTCAAGACAATAGTGACTGTAACATCATATTCCTCAAGCGCATTACAGTGTGGATCGTCCTTGTAACTCGGTCTGAGCTCTCCAATCGCATCAAAGAAAGGAGTTAGAGGGTCGTATATTCCCTGTCCTGGGCGGGATGGTATTCCGAGATTATGTCTCACGTCGGAAGTATCTCGAGTCCATGGAATGTGTACCTCGTCTCCACGAGTTAGTGTGAGAACGGGAAACCATATCGATCCAACTCTGATGTCCACAAGCCTGAGAACTCCTTGACCAGATATGGCTTCTACGTTGAAATTTTTCGAAAGTTCGCTGATACAAGAACTAATAATCTCATCTACTGAGCCATCCCCGCGTACAATACATGAGTACGAACTGTTGTATCCGAGCCGTCTGAACTGTTCTGATGTATCAGAAACGAGACTGTATCGTCGGAGCGGCTGCTTTATACGAGATACGAACGACCGAAAGAGATCGTTAACATACACACTGTCATTACATTTGTCTTTGAACTTTTTATCGAGCTCAAACCTACGAATTGTATTCCGATTCAGTGGATGCTCGCGCACTTGCTCCATGACATGTCGAGCCCATTCCCTCCGAGCAAGCAAGATATCTTGTGGCGTCGTCTCTGACTCGTCATCAATGAGAGACTCAAGAGTGAGCAGTGTCATGTTTATTAAATAACTCGAAAGGTACACGTCTCATGAGAGACGAGAGCGCAATCAGACTATCATTCGTTGTCAGAGTCACTGTAGGCGTACCGTCTGTCTGCTCTGAGAATGTAATCATGAAACTGATACCAACAGAGTACTCTTCAAGCTCATCAACACGTGGAGTATCTTTACCAGCATCTCTGAGTGCCGAAACAACTCCAACGTACCCAACAGGATCGTTTACTGCGGTCGTTGATAGTACTCGAATGAGACTCGGAGACGTATTACCATTCGGAACTGTAAAGTTTGGTGTTACGTCATTCCCGCGTGAGAGAGTGAGCACTGGGAGAAGAAGTGTGCCAACCTCTGCCTTGAAATGATATTGTGGTTTCACACCGGCCATTCGCCTTGCTTGAGCCTGTTGTTGAACAAGAGTAGATCCAGCTGGCATCTTTCGAATATTTTGCACCGTCATCTCATAGCCAAGAGACTCGATCTTTTTTGCTATGAGATCGATAAGAGGATCAAACTCCTCGCTGGTACGATTCGAAGTCCAGTAGTGAGCGAATCCATCTTTTGAATATGATTGCGGTTGGAGAGATGGCATCCGAGATACGATATTTGAAAGAGATCTAGCAATTTTCAAGTATCCTGGAGACTTCGGACCAGAAAATCTCTGCTGGCCGGCATCAAGATTCCAATCTTTAACAATTTTTGCATTATGAGGATGCGTGTACACTCTCCTGAGCACACTCTTGATAAAATTCATCCTACCAGACGCTGCCAACCCACTCAGTTCTTCTGGTGATTCATCTCCTGTAAGAGGGCTGTCTTTTGCTTCAATAAGACTCTTTAGCGTATACTGTGACACATGTTAAATACTCTCTCACACGTCCGGTTGGTCTGACATACACAGGAAAAATGGATCTTACCGCGACAGTAAGAGATGCATCGACATCTGGTCCAGATGGCCTTTCTTCTCCACCAAGAGTCACAAACATCCCATCAGGATTCTCTTCAACGACAGTAAGAGAGATTACAACTTCTGACCCAAGAGTCCACTCATGGAACTCCACCCGTGAAAGATCGTCTTTTCCATGATCTCGCAAGTTGTTGATCTGAGAACTGAGCGTTGATGCTGCACTCGAGAGTGTTGCTCCGCTTGGATCGATATCGAGTCGATTCCCGCGGGGGTGATAGAACACTGGCCACCATACTCTTCCGCTCTCATGAGATGCAATCATCACGTCTGCAGTTCCATGAGTCTCAGCATCTCCTTGTCTGAGACCGAGACCATCGCAGATTGCTCTGATAATTGCGAACGGAGACTGACCCCGGGGGAGACTGTCAAACTGATACGATCCTGATTGCGATTCGCCGACACGGATTCCAATTCGTCTCAGAACCGAAGTGAGACGAGCTTCGAGTCCCTTTGGAAACCGCACTGCCCACTCTCTCGCTTTTGGGAAAACAGGATCTGCACTTCTCCGTGCTCGAGTTATTGCATGGAGATAGAAGCTGTTTCGAGATTCTTTACGAGAGGGCTCTCTCTCATCAGAATCGAACTCATCACTCTCACGGAGCAAGTGACTCAGCGTATGTACAGGTGGCATCTCTTTATACTAAGTAAAAGATACAGGAACTCTTTTGGCTGTTGATCCCGTAAAGACAGGGGAACCAGCACAACGAATTTCGAGACACAGCTTGCGTGATCTAGCTTTCACGAATAGTTGAACATTACAACCGAAAGTGTACTCCTCGAGAGAGCAGGCTTGCAATTTGAAGCGCAGAGACACTGCGAGAGACCCCCGGGGTGCCAGTGAAGGCTCCATCACCAGAGGAGTACTCTGTGAGGCCCAGGGCACTCACGACCCTGTCCGCGAGAGTCTCTCTCGTTTCCCAGAGTCTCGATGCCCAGGAATTCTCTCTGTCAGAGAGCTCTGTGTTGATCTCTCTCACTCGGGAGCAGACCCCTCTCATGAGGGCTCTCCTGCCCAAACGCCGCCCATCGGAATCAGAGAAGCTAGCTTCTCTCTTGAGAGCTCGGAGTGTACCGGGATTTGTCATCTTGTGTAAATAACGTGTGAGATCTTATACACACTGTATCACAGTAGAAGCCACCTTGCACTGTGTGACTGCACAGGGGTCACTGAAACTCGTTTAAAAATGGTCCAGAAAAAATTTCGAAATGTGACAGTACAGATCAAAATTTGCTCCAGAAAAAATTTCACTAGTTACACCAGGTGGGCCCGAGCCCCAGCAGCCCCACACACCTTGGCCTAGGGGGGTGGCCCCAGGGGCCTGGGGGGTAAAGTGGGGGGCCCCTCCCCGGGGCCCGTACGGGGTAGCCAGGGGGCCCCAGAGGGGGTGTCTGCCAGCTAGTCCCTGTATCCCGCGTCTCCGAGGCTCTGAGATTGTGTTGCACCACTGTACACGGGAGTGCAACCGGCTCGCGAGAGTGGTATAACTAGAAAGTAAGGAGAATCAATCATGGAAAACATCACCGCCATCAACACCTCGTACTTCGCTCAGGTCACCGGCTACACCACCCGCTCCGGGCGGAGGGCTCCGCGGAAGGGTGCCGAGCTCGAGGCCTTCAAGGCCCAGCTCGAGGCTGACCGCGCTGCCCGCCAGGCCATCCGTAATGCTCGGGGTCTCAAGCGCCCCGGGCCGAAGCCGGTCACCGAGTTCGCCCCTGCTGGCGCCGCGGCTCCCGAGCGGGTGACGGTCTCATCGGTGGTGAGCGAGTTCGGCAAGCCTGGCGCGAAGAACACCACCAAGGAGTTCATCCGGATGCTCAAGATCGCCGGCCTGGCCAAGTTAGGCTGGTGCAAGTCCCAGGCCACCATGGTATAACTCTATCATGGTGGCAAGGTAGGCCACCCCTCAGTAACCCCAAGCAAAAGGATTCACTCATGCCTCGTTTCATGTCGGAAATCTTCACCGCCACTCATCCCAATGGTGGCACCATGGCTCTGGTCCGGGAAAACCTTCTCGACAAAGAAACCGACCCTTTCTTGAAAGTCACGGTTTATTTTCCCAAAACCTCTCCTGGCCGCAAGCGGGTTTCTTGCAAGCTTCAGTTCTGCGAGGGCCCGGATGGGGAGAGGGACGAAGCTGACGCCTGGTCGGTCCACATGGAAGAGATGGGTTGGATTTTTCCCAAGAAATTTCTCAACCCCTTAGCGGGGTTGCACCGGGGAGGGTGGGAGGAGTGAGAGCTCCTCCCTTGTGCCGTTGGAAGAGCAAGAGGAGAACCAAGATGAATACGACCCAGCGTGCAATCATTCTCGGTGCACTGGATGATGCTGAATCAGACATGTCCCGGGTGTGGGATCATCTGTACGAGGATAGCCCGAATCTTTCCCTCGAAAGTTCCTGCGGCAAGGCAGAGGACATCATCAGGCGAATCAGGGCTCTGAAACTTTCCGTGAGGAACTCCGGAGAGTGAGAGCACCCTCTCAGAGCCGCTCGAAAGATTCCGCAGGATCGTTCTCTCTTGGCTCCGGCTCTCCGGAGGTGGGATGAGAACTTTTCTGCGTTTAAATGACAGCTCTCCCCTGCGGGAGGAGAGTAGAGTCCAATCACAGACTCACTCAGAGTGTGATCATCTCGGGGGAGGTAAGAGTCACCACCCACTCCCCTCTGTGCTCTGCAGGAGTGACCTGGGTGAACTGGAGTGGTCTCTCATGGGAAGCAACCGTGTGTGTCTCAACCCTCTCCGGGAAAGGCATGAAACTTTCCCTCTGAAAGATCTCTCGCAGATGGGAGTTGACCACAGTCCCTCAGTCACCCACACTGGGTTCTGGAGAGGGTACGGTGATCCCCTTGAAACTTTCCCTCAGAAGTTTCCTGACCCTCCTGTACTCCCTCATGTGTTCAGAACGTTTCCCGGGAGAATTCCGCGCGTACTCGGCATAGTGCAACTCCTGACCCATGAGAGACAGGAGTTCAACCTGTTCCCGTGCATGGGGAATTCCGTAAGAGGTGAGAATTGCATCAATGTGACCGGTGTTCCAGTTATCGAGCTCCATGTACGAGTCAGCCTCGGCATACAGGGACTCGAGGAATGAGAACGCGGAGATCTTCTTTGCCACCATGAGACAGTTGTACCACTCTCTTGGGAGGGTTACACTGAGTGAGAGGGAAATTTCTGAGAGAAGATCTCTCAGAGTGGCGTCTCATTCCACTCAGCTCCAGTCGGTCTCGATGAGGTTTGCAAGGTGATCCCACGTGGTGCGGAGCTCCCTCATACGAGCGGCGGTCTCCTCGATCTCCTGTTGCACTCCAGTCATAAGGTGCCTCCGTGGGTGCTCGGAGAGCTCTTTTAGCCTCTCATGGCAAGCCCCACGCTGAGAGACAATTGCGCTCATGGCAGACTCAATGGAAGCCCGGAACTCTTTGTTGTCCATGATCAGACTATACCTCTCTGCCAGAAGTGTTGCACTCTCTCAGCTCCCGCTGTACCAGTCCTTCAGCTCCTGCCCCAGTTCACTCACCGAGCTGGTTGTAACTACAGCCACGGAATCTCTCAAGGCCTCTCTGGGTGTGAGTCTGTGTCAGGATCGGGCAGCGGTTGAGTCTTTCTACGAAAGGAAAGTGCTGTCATATCAACCGTACGAGGAGCACGGCGATCGATCGGCGTACGTTGCACTTTTGGCTTTGGAGCCCTCACGGCTGCAGCTGCAGCTGGTTCCTCCACAGTTGCCTCTGTATCCCGTGGGGGAGGGGGCGGAGGCACAACAGGATCGGGCTCAAGAACGAATGAGAGCCTGAAGAGTGGGAGCTCACCATCAGAGCAGATGAAGGTAGGACACCCTCCCCCACCAACCCCTGCAAGGTGGCCAGTGAGTTTGGAGATGAGCTCATAGCACTCACTCCGCGAGAGGCTCACGGCTCTGTGAGAGCCATCCGGAGACACGTTGGTAATCTTCATCAGATCCCAGCTCCCAGGTCACCGTACGGGGGCTCAGAGAATGTGTAACCCAGGTTACGGTAATGATCCATCACGATCTTATCCACCACTCTCTGAGCCTCGTTCCAGTTCGGCGCATCGGTTGACGAGATGTGCCTCCCTCCACGGCAGCTCTGAGCCCAGTGACAAACTCTCACGCGAGGGGGAAGAATCTCTGTACGGGGTAGAGCGTACATCTCGATACTCCCTCCACTCCGCGAGGTCGGAGTGCCCTTGCCACCGATCGGATACTCCCTGATTGAGCTTGTCTTGCACCCACATTCGCAGTACTCAAGAGCAATGCGAACAGAGACCGTTGCGATGATTTCCATGGTTTCAATCTACCACTCCCTCAGGAGCTTTGCACCAGCTCGGTGGTGGGGTCCACCCAGCAGCAAGAGCACGCTTTTCCCATGCTTGCAGCTTCTTTGGCCGCTGTGGGAGCGTGCCCTCCCATTCGCAGTGATAACACCGAGCACTGCACGGGTACTGGTGGGTTTCTCCATGGTGCGGTTCATCATACCCTGGCGAGTCAAAATCGCAGTTGCAGATAATGCCCGCGCAGCTCCGAAGAGGGCTGCCATCCTCGCATGAGTCAGCGCCTCCCTTTCCGTGCTTCCCAGGAGTTGCTCCGCACTGAGGACACTTGAATTCGAAGAGCTGCTCTTTGGTTTCCATGGTCTGAATATACTCCTCCGTTCAGGCCTTTGCACTCAAGCCCTCTCGTAACCCAGTCTCATAAGACGCGTCAGAACGAGAGAGTACGCAGTGCAATTCCGAGCAGGATGACCCCCAAGGGTACCTCCCTTCCCATGCGCACGGGAGTAGTATATCACACGAGAGAAGCCCACGTCATCCGGCTTCGGAGTAATGCGAATGCTCCCGCGGGTTGAGATGATCCTCCCATCTGCATTCTTCTCCACGACCCTCAGGGTCTTGCACTGACAAGAGTTGCAGGGGATGAGAGAGACCGTGACACGGTGAGTGAGCGTGAGTTCCGATTCCATGAGTCAATCATACCCTTCTTGCGGGGGTCTTGCACTCAAGCCCGGGTGTAACCCCGCTTCGCCAGGTGCGAGAAGACCATCTCGAGAGCACAGGTCTCTGCATCTCCCGTGGGCACAATCGCGAAGTCAAACCTCTTACCCTTCCCATGCCGGCCGCTGAATATGCTAACCTGCGAAACAGACGTCTTGCTCGTCTTTGCGTGCAGCTCGATCAGAACGCTACCCCTGGAGGTGACGCCATCGCTGGAGTGCTCTGAGACCATGAGAGCCTTGCATCCGCAGGTACAGGGTTCGAGGGTGATAGTGACAGAGGGGCTGGGAGGGAAAACCGTGAGCGAGGGTTTCGACATGGTCTGAATATACCTTTCCGCGGAAGCGTTTGCACACACCTCTAACCGGACGAGGCCGGCCTTCAGTGCAGCGAGCTCGAAGAGCTGCGAGCCAGCGTAGGTGAGTGCAAGCTTCCGGGCGCGGTCAAGGTGAATCCCTGAGAGGGTACGGCCAGAGGCGAGCCACTTCCCATAGTACGCCACCCGGTGACCATGGTTTGCACGGACCCCGAGCGAGTTATCGTGCTTCGTGTCCTCCTCGGCCCGCTCATCGGCCGTCTGACGCTCGAAGAGGATGGTGATTGCCCGGGCAACGGCCCGGTCATCCGAGGTGAGGCTGGCAACCACGGAGGCCTTCAGCTCATCCCGGAGCTCCTTGCGGAGGGAGTGGGCCTTGGGGTAGCGGCGGAGGAACTTGGGGTCGACCATGATTCTTTATACCTCTCTGCGAGTTGGGTTGCACTCCCCCCAGGGTTCCGTAACCGCATGTAACCCGCGTGGGTGTTGCACTCGGGCTCGTTATAGAGCTGGTGCAACCCAGCCCGGATCATGGTATAAGGAGTACCCTCGAGCGTGAGCACGGTAACGTAAGCACTCCGGTTGCGGAATTCGATGCTTTGCACCCGAACCTTCTGCGAGGGAGCACCGCGGTGCTCGGCGAAATAGAGGGTTGCACCGACCGCGAACGAGGGAACGAACTTGGTCATGTTGTGAGCTCCTTGAGGGTGGCCTACCTTGCCACCATGATAGAGTTATACCACTCCCCCGTGAGACTTGCACCACCGTTATCAAACGACAACAATCTCAAGCTTTTCCCAGTTGAGGTCGACCTCGTAGATCTCCATATCCTTCCCACCGGCGCAAGAGGCGATCATGTCCCTGACCTTCTGAATCGTGCAGTTCAGTTCTTCTTCTTCACCTTCTTCTTGCCAATCGGCATTGCTGTATGCGTCTTTCAGGTGCTCCTCGAGGTCTTCCATATCGGTGAACTTGTAATACGCGCCATCGTATTCCTCACCATCGTTACAGCTACGAATGATGACCAGCATGTGAACCTTCTCCTCTTGATGGCTCCTTGCCACCATGATTCTTTATACCTCACTGTGAGAAGGGTTGCACCGCTAACGAGAGGTCCTCCACGACCACCCGGGAGAGCCCCAGCTCCTCCGCCTCGAAGGCAGCCGAGACAGCTGAGTACCTCTCCCGGTCTTCCGAGTAGACGTGAGCCCCGTGCTCAGCGGCCCAGGAGTCCACTGCAGCCCTCCACACAGGGTAGGCGGGCCGGTCCTCCCAGTCCATCTCCCAGTACCCAGGGTAGAGTGACGTGAGGACATCACAGATGTTGAACACCTCGATCTCACTGTGAGAGGCGAACACAGTGCTGATGGGCTTGATGGAGGGAGTCTTCATTGTCTTGTTATACCCTTCTGCGAGAGAGCTTGCACCGGCGTTCAGAAACTCGGATCGTAGTACTTGCGGTACTCTCCGATCCTGAGAATCGTGCTCTTGCACCCGAGCTCGCGGTAGGTGCCATCCTGCCGGCGGGTCCAGACAGTCGGAGCTCCTGCAGGATTCTCCGCGTACTCGTACACAGCAGTCCCATCGAGAGCACTGCCCGAAACCAGGGTGGCCGTTGCCTCACGGGTGATCACCTGGTGGCCGGTCCGTGTGACCTGGGTGACCGTACAGGGGTACCGATCGCTCCCGCAGCCATAGCTCGCCGGGGTACCAACAGAGGGAATCGCGTGAGCGGTACTCTTCGTCTTCATGATTCAGTTATACCTCACGGTAACTGGGTTTGCACCCAAGGAACAGTGGTTGCCTCGAGCTGCAGCCACTTGGGCAGATCCCGCTTGAGCCACGAGCCCTTGCACTCAGAGGAGACGAACTCCTCGGTGAGGGTCTGGATCTCATCGAGGGTCTTGCACCGAGCATGCACCCTCGAGTAGCCCGAGATGCAGAGCACGTACTCAGCAACATCAACCTGGACAATGACCCAGTCCCCACGGGTGAGAGTGGGAGGGCCACCAGGCTGCGAGCGGGTCCAGTTAGCGTTTCGGTTGATCATGATTCTTTATACCTCGGTCTGAGTGTCCTTGCACTCTGTAACGAGCCAGGTGCAACAAGCTCCATCTGGGTGCAGGCGAGCTCGCGCCACTTGCCACGGAGCTTTGCACCACCCGTATCAGGCGAGCAGAAGATGACAGTAGCGTAATCGCTGCCAACGGCGCGGACAATTCCACGGGATTGCACCACCCGACCACTCCGCAGGGTCACATTGCAATCCACGAGGTCGTCAGTGTCGAGAGTCTTGGGGTCCACCATGAGCCAGTTATACCTTTCCGTTGGAAGCCTTGCACTCGCTCAGCGCAGAGAGGCTGCAACCGAATCGCTGAGACTGTTCACGGTATCTTGCATCCGATCAGAGAGAGCAGCGCCGAGGTTGCAGACAATGCCTGCGAGAATGAGAGCGCGGAGTGTGCCGACCATGAAGCAACTCTACACCAGCGGTAGGTGTCTTGCACTGAGCGCTGAATGAGTGCAACCCGCTAGCTGAAGTGATATAGTCTGATCATGGTCGACAAGGTGACTGTGAAGGTGCGCTTCCTCCGTGGTGAGATTGCAGCGGAAAGCTGCTGGGAGGTCCGGGTGAGCGGCCGGGGTCCGGTTGAGCTCTACCCCGCATATGACCGGGCCCACGCTGATGAGATGGCGAAGGAAATCCGGGCTGAAATCCGGGCAGATCGCAAGAAGCTCGCGGAGCAGTGCAAGACTCAGTGAGCCGTGGTATAACAGTCTAACAAGGAGCGAACAAGATGCACATTGCCACTCGCATTAACGACACCACCGAGCAGGTTGCTGAATGGCGAGCTCTCGTTGCCGCTTTCGAAGCTGCTTTCAAGGCGTGCAAGACCACCAGCGACTTTTCCCGACTGATCGTGGAGCATGAGCTCGTGGCCAATTACGTTGACTGTGAGCCCCATGAACTCGAGCACTTGGGCATCTTTGCTCAGCCCGGTGCAACGGAATACTGCTTTGGGTACGGCGAGCTCTGCGATGACACCGGTCACGTGTGGGATGGTGTCGAGTTCTACTGGGTCGACCGGGGTCGTGACTGAGAGCCGGTGCAACCCTGGTGGTACAGTGGTATAACTGGATCATGGTGGCAAGGTAGGCCACCGCTGCAGAGCAGTAGTACGGTGCTGGTGCAAGGTGCCCGGGACCGTGGTATAACAGTCAAGTAAGGAGCAAACAAGATGAACATTGCTAAAAACGAGTGGCTCGAGACCCCGGCCGAAGTGTCTGCTTGGCAGGTGCAGGTTGCCGCCTTCCGGCAGGCGTTCGACAAGTGCAAGACCGCAGAGGACCTGGCCCAGCTGCTCGAGGAGCACGAGGACGTGGCCAACTACGCTGACTGGCATCCCTCTGAGCTCGCCCACCTGGGTATCAACGTGCCCAGTGGTGCAGCTGAGCTCAATGTGGGGTATGGTGAGCTCTGCACGGACACTGGCTTCACCTGGGATGCCAGCAACAACACCTGGTTCGCCAACGGCACCGAGTGACACCCGGGGGGTTTTGCACCCCCGCTCTCTTTGTTTTATATGTGTGTATCATCCCTGTGCAACCCACTCAACGTGGGTGTATAGTCATTTTAACAGCGGAAAGGAAACCATCGAATGAACCCTGTGAAAATTCCTGGGATGACGAAGGCTCTTGCGGTGCTCCTGAATCGTTCTCTCGAAGAGAACGGCGGGAACCTGCCGGAAGCTCTCAGAAGTATTGTCGTCATGACGCCCGCTCGTGAGGCAATTTGCAGTGAGTGGGATGCTGGGGCTGATTCTGCTCCCGAGGATTTCGATGAGCTCCCCTGTGTACGTTCAAATGGTACCGTGACCTGTAGTGGTCACATGTGGATGGGAGGGAACACGTGGCTTCCTCTTCTGTAAAACGTGGGCAGAGAGCGTACGCCGGGCTCCTTTCGTTCTCGATCGGAGTCACCGAGCTGCGAACAAGCCCCATCCTCTACAGAGTCCCTCCCAGTGAGCGAAACGTTCTCTCAGAAAATCTCGAGTGGGGATTCAGACCCGAACAACTGACAGAGTGTGCTCCTCTGTTCTCTGAGAGGTGGAGGAAAATTTTCGAGAGAGATATCGATCACTGGCTCGGGAATACTCCCCTCTCTCCCAAGCAGCAGAGAGAGGTTGAAACTTTCTGGGCAGACGTTTCACCGCGAGTGGAGTCTGAGAGCGGGTACGTTTACTGCGTTGCCGATGACCCTGGAGAGATCGGCGATACGTACGTTTGGCTTGGGACTCTGCAGTGGCTCAGAGTGGTGAGCGATTGAGGGAGAGTGAGAGCTCTCCCTCTTGTCATTTAAGCTCCCTCACTCAAGAGTGCAACACCCCCGCAGGAGAGATAGAGTGTCTTTATGACACGGATCAAGCAGAATGGGCAGACTCTCAATGGCGTTGGTGGAGGGTGGCATCGGCTCACCTTCAAGGAGCCTGGGTGGGTTGAGTTCCACCGTGAGACTGGCAGCCTCCGTTCAAAGGCGGGTCAGAGCACTCTGTCAATGACTGGCATGCTCGTTCCCGATGCTCCTAACTTCTGTCAGCAAGAGCAGAAGAGCAAGGTCTCCCGAGTGAACAGTGTTGTGATTGCGATCACGCTCTTCAACACGCTGATCTTCCTCGTGAGCTGTGGTATCAACCTCCGTGAGGCATACCGTCACCATGAGGCCCGATCCGGAATTTGCTCGCAGAAATAACCGAGCGAAAGATCTCCCGAGAAAGTTTCAGAGAGATCTTTCAGGGCTCATAAATCCGGGAGAGGTCGCTGATCTCTCCTGAGCGCTTTGGAAGAGTCACATCCTCAGCCAGTGCTACAATGTATTCAACAACAGCTTTCCCCGCGCACGGAGAACTTGTACTGTACGTTTGCTGTTCGAGAGCACGAGGTAGATAATAACGCTATTATCCTCCACTTCAAGATCCAGAGCATCAATGTCAATCCCGCCCGGAAGCGTCTTTCTCTTGTTAGCCAAGCTCGAGCTTTCTGAATTCAGACAAAACGTAATTGTAATAGTGCTGAGAGATTCCTGCGCTACTGAGCATTGTACATCCATTCACATCGTGAACAGAGATGAGTACCTTCAGATGCGTCCTCCCTGGCCATTTCAGATAAGTGTCAATGTCTCCTGGAAGACCCCTCAGCTCGGTCACAACTCGTCCTCGAGCCACGTATATACAATCACACTCGTGATGAGTACTGCCGCTACACCGAGCGCAAAATCAGGTCTCCCGGTGACAAGAATCCATGCAGGAAGAGGTAGTGTGAACGGGAGAGATTTGAGATAACGTTTCATCTGTTAAATCCTGTGTAGTGAGAGCCATGGGTCAGATACCAGAGAGCCATGGGAATGGGAGAAACACCCAGTGAGTAGAGAGTGTACCAATCATGCCCAGTCCTCCGTCTGAGCTCACTGGGACAGATGCCTACAAGAGCCGAGACCTCCCTCCACCATGCTGTGTGACTCTCACGGCGCCGTAGCACTTTGAGCCTCCGGAGTGTAGCCCTCAGCGAACTTTGTGAACTCACTCACGAGCATCCGAGCCTGTTCGAGAATCCACTCTGCTTGCCTTGCACAAGAGAGAACATCCTCATCTGAGAGCTTCGAGGAACATCGCATTGAGAGACCATCAAGACTCATGCACGGAATTGTCTTGGCATACCACCCATACACGAGAGAGTTGCTCAGCGTCTGAGCAGCGAAGAGCCACTCAGGAATCTTACGGGGTGAGGGTACAGCTTTGAACGAATCGCTGGAGTGGATTCGATACGCCACTTCGTAGAGATCGGCGATTGGCTTCAAGATTGCTCGAGCCTCCCTGGAGGCTGACTTGATCGCCTTGTGAGCTGCCTGGACCCTACGAACCTGAGCGAGGTAATCAGAGAGGGCACCAGCTTCCACGAGAGTTTTCACCTCGTTGATCAGCTTCCGAGTGAAGACCGGGAACTGTACTCCCGCACCAGCACACTTGAAGCAGCGATCCCCGTACATGGGAGTGAATGAGTACCTCCCGCTCCCAAGACACCGAGAGCACTCAAGCATCTTGCCCAGAGCCTTCAGCCTCGCTGCCGCAGTACCCTTGGGAAAGGAGACCGCAACTTCGAACTCTTCCCGTGTGAGCTTCGCCATTCCTTGTTCCTCCTGTTAAAGCCACAATACACCCGGAGAGAGGGTGTTGCACTAGTCCCCCAGAGCCAGAGCTCCCAGTGCAAAAAGAATGAACACTCCACAGGCAAGGGTAATGACCCCGAATGGTGGATGGTTCACCCCAGTCACTACTGCATGAGCCCCGGGTATTCCGAGGAATGACAACCACCCGGCAGTCATGAGACCCACCTGGGAGAGCTTCTTACCTCTCCGAGTCACTTGCGGGAAACCAGTCTGAGGTTGGCAGGGTGGCAATCCCACGACCTCCGTGAGGCAGAGAAGCGCACTGTCACAAGTGGTGCAAAGGACTCATCGATGTTCTCGATAACACCACAGTCCCCATACCGTGCAGTCAGCTCGGAGCCATCGTAAATCGGTCTGCCAGCATACGGAACCCACCGTACCACATCGCCAGTCTTAGGACGCTCAGATTCATTGTACTGCTTTTCCTTGCTCATGGTTCAGTTATAACTCAGAGCAGCGGCCTTTGCACTGTGACAGAAGAGCTTTCCTCAGAAGTGCAACACGTTCAATCTCTGCGAGGGTCTTGCCTCTCTGGGCGATCAGCCCGCGGATCTCTGCCAGCTCTTCCTCATACTCTCCGTGAAAGCGCTCACAGAGAGCAGTGAGATGCGATTCTGCGTAACGTACGTCCATGATCTAAATGTAGTTCACGCCTTGCGAGTTGTGTACGAGGCGAGCGAAACCTGAATCTCGTGTACCACCTTGAAACACCCACGACACCGAAACTCGATCACAGTCGAGTGTCGATCATGAGAGCGCGCTGACCGTGTACACCCGCAGTTCGAACAGCGGTACTTTGCGCAAGACTTGTTATTGACAGAACTCCTGCACGTGCCACGGTACCACTTCTTGTGATTGTGCGAACGAGACATGTTACCTCACTGGAATAGGAGGATTCCTGCAAGCTGGCTGAGGGTAAATGTACGCAGATGAGACTGCACCACTGCACGGGTCTCGCCGTGGTTGTAGAGGGAGGTCCCACTCTGCATAACACCCAGCGAGGAAGAATACGAAGACGGGCCAGGCAACCCGAGAGAGGATCCGGTTCACTCGCAGTCCCAGAGGCTCTCGAGTTGCTCCTGAAAGTCCTCATCAGCTCGGGTGATCTGAGGCGGAACCCATTCGCCGAAGTGATGTCGAGGAACATGGGCGTACTCACGGTTCAGGATCTTACGGAGATTCTTGTGACGCTTCGTACCGAACTTGGGCTGTTCCATGTTTTGAATATACCCTCTCAACCAGTGTGTTGCACTCTTTAGCGGTGACTGCGAGACCTGGAACCGATCTTTTCCATTCCACACTTCTCGACCCAGCTCACCCTGGGATCAGCTGCGAGCAGGCTCACAAGCTTCTCGAAGTGCTCATTGGTGTGTACCCTCCCATATGCATGTGATTCTGTCACGTCAAAGTTGATCGCTGTGAGCTCGAAGCCATACTCTGCTGCAACAGAGACTGCATTGCCAAGCTCGGGCTTCACCTGGATGCAGAGATCATACTGGTCTCTGCAATCGCCAATCTCACGGATTTCAACAGGCATTTCACCATGCTCCAATGTAAGAGTCTGACTGAGACTCGGTAGGAATCGGCAGGCGTTCAGTGCCCTCGATCAGCACGGCACTCATGTGCAGGGGAGCAATGATCTCGCCATCATCATCGCATCCGAAGACTTCGTTTTCAAAGCTCAGCCCATTGATCGTGAGCGTGTTCTGTTCGATATCGAAGAGTATCTGCTCCCCTGGGTACACCTTGCAGCACAGAAAATCGTACCCTTCGGTGAACTCGATCAGCGCAATGTTCGGATTGGTGGGTTGCTCCATTGTTTAAGTTATACCACTCGCATGACAGCTTTGCACCAGTGCTCAGAGCGTCACTGTTTCAGAGAGGCAGTAACCCATGTCAGAGTTTCAGAGAGCTCTCTGGGTGTGATTCCGTGACACCAGAGGCCCACGCACTGAGCTCCTAGAACAGCCAAAACCGGTGAGGGAGAGGAGTATACGATCTCAATGCCACACAAGCGAAGCACTTTTACACTTTTACTCGATATAAACTTGCCCCCACCTTTCCCAAGAGTGTCAGATGACAGAGCAAGAGTAAGAGATACTGAGCCTGTGTCTCTACGATACTCAGTGAGAACGAGTTCACCAACCGTGTCTGGCCTGATCATACCGAACTCCAGACGAGACAGTCATATATGAAGAAATCAACGTCCGTGATTCGAAAATCGTACCTCTCAAGAGTAGGATACTCCATACGTTCCATAACGCCTCGTGGGGATATCACGGTACCAGCACTGAGAAAGATGTGCAAGACCGTATTTTGACTGCTTCTATCGAAGTTACATGCTGTAATCGAACCGGGTAGTATCCTATCAGCGGTCCCCATAGAACTTTGTCCTCGCATTCGAATCTCACGTCAACGAGATCATGAGTTACATGCAGATAACCGCCAGGCCGGGCGTAGATACGATCTGAAATAATCGCTTTTACTGATGGACTGTTCCTCTGAGCAGAGATGTGTATTGTAAGTTTGACTGAGCCATTTCTCTGCCAGTACTGTACAGCGAAGATATCTCCAGGAGAGTTGAGATCGTGATCGATTATGGTGCCCATAGTTCCTCATCAGAGATGTCATTAGCTTTCAGCTTCTCTCCCCTCGAGTGTGCACCGTACTCAGGGCGCGAGAAAATACCTCCCTCGCTGAGACAGACACGTTTACCAAGACTCACGTAGAGTCTGCGAGCCGACTCGGCAAATATAAGACTCACATAGAGTGCACCATGTGAACGTGTTCTCATCACTTCTCCCAAAGAATGTAATCGTAGCAAACGCTATCGTCTGTTATAGAATCCTCGTACTCAAGCTGAGCAATCGTCTCACGAGATGCAGCTGCCTCGGGGTACACTGATCGATGAAAGACTCTGCACTTTGCCGAGAGTGCCATCTGAGGATTTACTGCAGTAAGCCGGGTGAATGCAAGAGAAACATGCATCACAGGCATGTCTGAGTCGTAATCGTACGTTGCTGCAAAGAGAGTGCCGGGTGTCATGTCTGACTCCAGATGATGAAATCCGGATCGCTTCCGTGGAGGCTGACAAGCCTCCGCAGCTCTTTGATTGTAAGCTCCCTTGCTGGATGTTCTGCGTACTGATCCCGTCTGTAAACACCCCGCGGGTTCAGAAATGCTCCCATGTAATCGTATAGAGCTGGTTTAAGACAGAGAGAAACGTGTGCAGATGCATCAGTGTATCTGATTGATACTGCAGCGAGAGTACCAGGGTTCATTTGAGTCCCAGTGTGAACTGGCTCCCACTACACTTCCCAAGGAGACACCACTCACAGATGATGTAGCTCGCAGAGAGAGATCCGAATGTGAACGAGACATTCGAGAACTCTCCCACGCCCGGGTCAGAGCACCCGCAGACAGAGCACTTGCGACCCGCGAGTCCATCGTACTTGAGACGCTCATTCTCGAATGACCCAGGTTTTGAGATCACTTGAGCAGAATATTTCAGCTGCATGTCACTTCTTCCTCCCGAGGTGAGCCTTCAGCTCCGCTTTCAGTGTCCGAGCCTGTTCTCCACGGAAGGTGGAGGCATTCGAGAGGAAGTGTTCGACAACACTCTCCGCGCTATCTGCGATGAAGCGGTCCTCGATCGTGTTCAGAAAGAGCATCGCTTCAATGTAGGGCTTTGCTCCGAAGTACGGCTTCCCCCACGCATGCATGATGTCAGCAGCAATGTGGCGGATGGGACGGAGAGAATCGCTCTTCATGGTTCAGTTATACACCAGCCACTGCTGGGTTGCACCGCTCCTAAAGCGTCAAGAGCACGCTTGAGTTCTGCTGCTGTATTTGGTGCAAGATTTGGATTCTCAATGAGGCTAGCTTGCAGGTCTTTGTCACCATCTGAGAGAGCTGCAATGAGACCCAAGAGAGCCGGTGAACGAGATGTGTCAGTGAAACGGTGGAGCTGGGGTCTGATCGCGTCAATGAGTCTTGGATCCATGATCATATCAAGTTCGAATGCAGAGTTCTCTGCAACAGCGGTTGCATACTGAAGTCCTCGATTCGAGAAGAAGATCTGCTTCAGGAACTGCGGTTCGAATCTGAAATTAGGATTCTTGAGGGCTGCTTGGGCTGCTGGTAGAGCGCCTCTCTCATCTGCAATGTCAAAGATCAGCTTAAGCGAGTCCGGATCCGCATGGGGATCCGTTAGCAGCTCGGTGTAATTGGGTGGGAGCTGTTTCTTCTGAGGTGTGAATCCATAGGGCATGGATTAATTAGTCATCGCTCCAGATGCTCAGAACAGAGGAGAAGAACCCTCCTGCAAGGTCAACCGCAGAGTTGCTATCTCCCCGCCTGAAGAAGGCGATCACTCCAATGAGGGTGAGAATCCCGAGGGTGACAAGAATCACAGCTTCAACAGTCGTCATTGTTCTCCCATCTAACCGAAGACTGCTAGCAGCCTGGATAGGCCAGCTTCTGAAAGTGAGAACCGACCCCGTTTGAAGACATACAGCCTGTTCCTCTCAGACGATTTTGCTCCTTGAGTGGAGTTCAGCTTGCCTGTCACATTATGAAAATCAAGCCCGAATGTGTCAGCGATCTGTCTCGGTGTCAATCCTGCATGGGTTGCCAAGAGAACAAGATCAGCGATTGGAAGGCCCCCGTGCTCATCAGGAGCAGAGAGACCGCTCTTGAACATCCTGCCACCTGCACGGGAGCAAGAGACTGGGAGAGTGATCAGCCTCCCATTCACAATACAGGCAGGAGAGCTCACCGCTGCCTCCGCCCCTTTGCCAGCGAGGGCTGCAGGCGACACCCATCGGCGCGGAGTTGCATCTCGGCAGCACACTCGACTTGTTCGGACTCCTTGTGACCATCGTTATCGACCGTGACAGTGCAGCTCACGTAGCCATCACCATCCGAATCGAGCGAGGCACAGGAGACAGCGAGGACCTTGTAGGTCTGGTGCTCCATGAAACTGCGAGCCTGGGATTCGATATCCATGGGAGCCTTGCGACCAACCTGGAAGCAGGCAGAGAAGAGGATCGCACAGATCACACCGACAATAGCGAGGCCAATGAAGACCTCAAGGAGAGTGGCACCACGGGAGTTCGAACGGTTGGTTTTCATCATTTGTATTCTCTTGCGTTGTTCTTGTTAGCTATCGCTGGCGTGTAACAGACCAGTAAGTCTCAGAGTCGGGCCATCATACGGTTCAGCATCTGGCTCTTGATCGGAATCTGGCTCGTACCTCCGCCTGAGGTCTTCAATCTCTTCTTCGCTTGTGTAGAAAACACGCTCTTCTTCGTTCTCATCTGCAGGAGTGAGTTTGACGTATGGAGGACATGTCACTTTCGCACCCTGCACGCCGGGCGAGGTACCGAAGACCTTGGTGAGGTGATAAGCTGAAGCATTGTAAAACATCTTGAAAGTAGCCATGTACTCATCAAGATTTTTGCCTGCCGGACACGTCAGCGCGCACCGAAAGACAACAACCTTTCCGGGATCCGGGAGAGACTTGTACTTGCTTTCAACAAGTTTGCAGAATTCAGGTGTGAAGTCATCCGGAGTCATCTCTGTGATGCACTTCGAGACGACGAGCTTCGATTCCTCTTGAGACTTGATCAATCCCGGATCATCCGGAGACTGAGGGTCGAGAGGGCCAGTGTAGCTGATGCAATCGAGGAAATTCTGCTGAACCGTACTGAGTTTCATCTGTGAGGCTCCTTGTCCGTTGTTAAGACCACTATACACTTGCAGGAGTGGTGTTGCACCGAGAGATTTTCAGGCTCTCCCACTCAGGATTCCGCGTACTCAGTCTGAAGTACCTGTGAGCGGTCAGTGTTCTGACAATATCTCCCTCACTCATGAGTGGAGATGTGACCTCGGAGAGGTGAGGTACTCCATCAGGATAGATGAACTCATCCGGAGCCTCGGGAGAGGCCTCTCTCTGTCCCGCTGCATACCCCGCACAGAATGAGAGAGCCTCTCCCTCGCTCGAGTGGAATGTGAGTGAGGCAAAAGCAGCTGGCTTGCCAAGACTTGATCGATCCCAGCGTTGAACCCAAATCTTCATGACTCACTCTATTGAAGTTGCTGTAAGTTTACAGCCCAGCGAGCGAGACTAACCGGGCCAGCTTGGCGGCCCGGAGGATTGCACCGAACTCTTGCACGGTGTTCTTTGCACCGGGGAGACCGAACTCGGCGACGAAGGAGGCGATCGAGACACCTTGCACCGGCAGGCTACCAGTGTCAACCCCCGAGGCCGAGGCGTAGACCCTCGTGGTGGGCCGGACAACCGTGAGGCCACCAGCCTTAGGGCCGGGCTTCTTGAGCCCCCGCGCGGCCCTTTCCGCCTCACGAGCGGCCCGATCGGCAGCGAGCTGAGCCTTGGCAGCCTCGAGCTCCGCGCCCTTACGGGGAGCACGGCGGCCAGTGGCGGTGAGGAAACCAGTGGCCTGAGCGAAGTAGGTGGTCGAGGGGGCGGTGATGTTTTCCATGATCGTGAGCTCCTTGTTTGCCTTACTGTTCTGTTATAAACCAACCCAGCGTGGGTTGCACCGCCGGGGTTCCGTAACCGTAGGGTGGGTGGCTTCCTTGCCACCATGATTAACTTATACCACTCCCATGAGAGCCTTGCACTCCGATATTTCAGAGTGCAACCAGCTGGCTGAAATGGTATAACTAAACCATGCTGGACACCACTGGTATCAAACGCGGCACCAAGATCTGGTTTCAATATGCAGATGGCACCCTCTTCGGGGTCACCTACTACAGCAAATCCCGCAACCCTGGCATGGTTGTTGTCAAGTGGCCTGCTCCTCCCGCCTCTCCTGGCTTCTCCAAGGTTGGGGCACATCTTTGCCACTTCACTCTGGATTGCCTCCACAACTCCCCTCCGGCTGGTGCAAAGATTGTGGAGTATCCCAGCTTAAGCCGGGGTGCAACCACCCCCGTCTGAGTGTATAGTCTTAAATGTAAGCGGCACTGGTTCACAACAGAAAGAGAAACCTGAATGGCTCACTACAGCTCACGGCGTATCGCGGCATCTGAAACGAACGGTATGGGTCACCCTGTCATCACGATCGCACGTGCGAGTTACTACCCGCGGAGGTACATGCCTGATACCGCTCGTGTGATGGATGGTTTCACCATCACTCCAGGTGGGAGTAAGCTCGCGAATGAGGCTGGTTACGAGCGCAGTGTGAACTGGGTGCAGGCGATGATCATGCTCGTTGGCTCTGCTGGTGAGCTCAAGCGTGAGGTGATCGAACGGTACATCCAACCCGCTCCCTCGTACCTGAATGCCTCATACGGTTACACGCGGGGGCAGAGGCTCGGCGCTGGTAAGAATCGTTCGCGGACCCGTGCATTCTATTTCGAGCCCACTGGCAAGTGTGGCATGTTCAGGCTCACAGTCACTGGCGAGCACGTTTACGATCAGATTCTCAGCGGTGTGGCTGAGCGTGAGTACGCAGAATCAACCAAAGAGCAATACGACACCGAGTGGGGTTGGTGAGCGAGAGGGACCAACAGGTCCCTCGAGTCATTTAACAGCCGTGAACGTGATGCTGAGCGGATCCACTCCGTAGTGATCTCTTCAGCACGTTTCAGTGTGCAGCTCTTACACCAGCCTGTCTCCAGCGGGCGAGAGAGATCATCTGCTGCGGTGATCTGCCCAGACTTGCTGCAAACAGAGCATGTACCGTGGTATCGGAGACCCTCTGGAAGCGATTTAGGGAGACTGAGTTCACTCATCCCATGCCTCTGCATACGTTTTCTTGGAGTTACAAGCGACAACTCCAGAAAACTCTGCGTAAGAGCGTACAAGAGAGATAAGGTCAGCACAGAGGGTCTCGTGTTCTCCAACGTGGGGAGATGAAACGTTTCCAAGGAATTTCCTCCCACGGATCACGAGACCTGGGCCGATTCCCCACCCATTCTGCAAAAGAAACGAAGCGAATTCTTTCGTGGATTGTTCCGTGAGAAAGAACACTGTGAGAGTCACCCGCAGGTGATCAGACGCGGGCGGAGCTGGTGAGACAGTCGACTTCACATGCGTGAAGGTGGGCCAGTCACTGCTGAGCATTTGGGAGATAAGATCTTTATCAAGCACAGAGAGTCACCGTGTAGAAGTTGAATTTGAGGGTCGCGGCGCCAACAGCACGGAGGGACTGCCTGAAGCTGAGAACATCTCCCGAGCTCTTTTTATGAGAGGGCACCGCACTGCAAGAACCGCCGCCGAATGAGGGATAGATGACGTTGTCCATGGTTCAGTTATATCTTGTAGTGACAGTCTTTGCACCCGCTCAGTGAGAGGAGAACGCCAGTTCACATGTATGCTGACCCTCCTCACTGTGACACGAGTACTTGAGGAGGGTCCTGTTCTGTCCAAGCCACCCCGTAGCCTCACAGAACTGGGCTCTCTCACCCCCGTAACAAGCGATCATGGGACTATGAATGCCAACAGCCTCCATGTGAGAGAGTGAGAGTTTCTGTGCCATGCCAAGAGTGCCAATCTGAGTTTGAGACTCTTGCACTGTGTCCTTCACTGGTTTCTTCGGTGCAAGAGCAATTGCTCCTAGGATACCGAAGAACAGAGCTGCACAGAACATGACTCCAAAGAAGATTTTATCACCACGGTTCATCTTACCACACCTTCAGTTGAGAGAATGTACCATCCCACCGAGAGAGGTATTTCTCTCCCAGCAAGGATTCAAACCTATGAGTTCTGAAAGCCTCTCTGCACCCAGCTGGATCATACTGCGAGCCACTCTGACCGAAGGCAGTCACCACTCCCGGGAGAACCTCGGCAGGAGAGAAGAACCGCACGAGCCTGAGATTGACAGAGTACTTCTCCCACCTCCCGGGGCCTGCATCAAGCCAATCGAGCAGGCGATCCGGATCCTCTGCAAGAGCTCGAGCCGTGACATCGCCCACTCCCTGGAATCCCTCAATGTTATCAGAGGGATCTCCCCTGAGAGCCTTCCAGACAGTGTAATCATACCCGGGGTGAGAGAGGTAGTCCTTTGTACGGGGACTCCAGATGTAGAGACTTGCGATTTTGCCTGCGAGCTGGGTAAAGTCAGTGTCAGATGAGACAATGACTGTCTCCTCACGTGCAGCAGACTCTGTGGCAAGACAGGCAATGACATCATCTGCCTCGTGAGAGGGGTTAACAACTCCGCGGAGTGGGAGGTACTGAGCAATGAAACTGCGAACAGTGTCAACCTGCTCAAAGAAAGCTCGAAGTTTCGTGTCCTCGAGAGAACCAGGAACTTGCACACGGTTTGCCTTATACTCTCCAGGGATAAGAGCGTGTCTTGCAAGAGGGCGTCCCTCCCAAACGAGTGTGCAAGAGGTTGCAGCATGCCTCTCAAGCTCAGCACGGAGATTTCTGCACGTGTTGAAAAGAATCGTACTCTCTCCACCGCCAAGCCCAGCTCGGGAGCGGTGGAGGAAGTTCATCGCATCAATGATAACGTGCATGGTTGATTCTAACCCCCTACGAGGAGTAATACATCTTGCTTGAACGGGTTAATCTGCGGCAAGTGAGCATCGCCGGCAAACCCGTACAGAATCTCGCAGCCAGAACCCCCGTGTGTCTTGCTCGCGCCGGGACCGTACCAGCGATCGTGACTCGATGTTGTGAAGCCACGAACGTGTTTGTGAATGGGACGCTCTTCGATGGTCATGCCGAACGACTCAGCGAGCTTACGAGTGTGTTCAATCAATGCGCCAAGATGGGCGCCAATGCGTTCAGCCTCACGCTCAAGGACTGCAAACTCGATCTCGTTCAGGTCGGCATCAAAATGCTCGGTAACGATTTCTTCGGCGGTCTTGGCAATGCGAGCGATAAGGGTCTTGGGCTGAACCTTGTGCATGTGGGCGACCTTTCTGTTAGATGGTGGCGACCTTGCCACCATGATACAGTTATATCACCCGCAGAGCTGGGTTGCACCTCGCTCAGTCAAGCCCAGCATAGCCAGCCACGATCACACGGGGCAGTGCAATCCTCTTGCACGTGAGACCGGTGTCATCAAACGTTTCCTCCACCACCCGAGTATCCGTATGAACAGGTTCAATGCCGGCTTCCGAGAAGCGTTTGCAGGCATCATCGTGAGCGAGTTGAGTCGCAACACGCACTTCACTATCATCATCTGAGCTGACCTGGATCTCGATAACCACACGAGTAACCTTCACCATGACTGACTCCTTCTCCCCACCATGATTCAGTTATACCACTCACTCAGGAGTGTTGCACCCATCGCCTGCCGGGCCGTTGATGATCACCCTCATGGGTGCAATCTCCTCCTCGCCATCATCGTCGAAGGTCTCCTGTACGGCCCTCAGCTCGGTGTTGATGTGTTGCACCCCAGTCTCGCTGAGATACTTCCCGCAGGCAGTAGCGAGAGATGATGCAATGTAGCGAATCGTGTCGTCGTCTTCAATGTCAACCTGAAGTTCGACGAGAATGCGGGTGAGCTTGACGGCCATGGAATCCTCCGTTGTTAAGATCACTATACATCAAGCGTCAGTGGGTTGCACCCGCATCCGGAGCCTCAAAGCCCTCCTCCGGGCCCGGAGCTGAGCAGAGAAATCTGGCGCAGGGGTGGAACTCATCTTGCCAGCTCCCACGGCCCTTGATGTCCCAGTACTTCCACCGGTAGTTCCCGTGCTTGCGGTAGAAGAGACCGGTCTCGGGAGACCAGACAGCGTCCTTGTCTCGGAAGAGAATGGGACACGGATCGAGCTCCACACTCTCGCCAATCCGTGGATCGATCTCGTTCGCCTCCTCCACCGTGATGGGAACGAGATCAGTACCGCGGAGGTTAACACCATTGGGATGAACGTAACTTGTGACAGTTTGCACGCGATTCACTTCCAGGTTTGAACGCTAACACCACCAGTCCGCTTCACGATCGATTTGAGGGTCCAACCCTCCTGGTACCCATCTGTGAGCTCACGTGTGATGAGCTCCTTCGCCTCCCGGTGGGTTTCAGCCTGCACATCAATCTCCTCGGCCTCCTCGAAACCATCCGTGTTCCAAACGGCCAGACCGGTCCAGGTACTCTTCATGGTTAAGATATAAGCCTCCCACGGGGGCGTTGCACCGGGTCTAGTACCAGCGGCCACCGTTATTCCGTGTCACCCAGAGGGCCGCTTCGGATCGGAGGTCGGCCAATACCTCCCGGGTTGCGGGGCCTCCTGTATGGGCGATTCCGTGCCAGGAGAGCCATGCATAATCATCCTTCACAGTGAGTGCAGCAGCCCCACGAGACCAGACTTGCGGGCTCCGAGAGGTGAGACGCCAACGGTTCGGTTCTGCCATGAGAGCACTCTATCACTCCTGTACGTGTGTTGCACCTGGTTTAAAGATAATGCAAGAGGTACTCAGAGGGAATCCTCCCTCATGCATACGGGAGCTCCAGCTCTCATAATATGCTCGCGAACCCGATGCAATACAGGGTTCGAACCCATCATGCGAGAGCATTGCTTCTGTGTAAGATATGTCATTCTGCATCTTGAATTCGATACAGATCGCAATGATGACATCACCAGAGGGTTCAATCTTTATGACCTCGAGAGCGCCTGGGATGTAATGCTCGAATGATGGTACCTCCTCGCTCATTTTGGCACCCATGCATGTACAAGTCGAGTGCACCCGCTACGGGATGGCACAAGGTTTGCAGCATTCTTCCAAGCTGTCATAGCATCCGAGATCAGCTTCCGACAAGGAACATACGTCGCAAGGTGCGGGCGTGTACGCATGAGAGAAATGTGACCCCTTGGGAACAGAATAAATGAACGATAGCCCACCTTCTGTTTCCTCGGACGCATGTTTGCTATCTGAAGCGCGAGGAAAACAATCCCGCGTTTCCCAGTGCCAGTTACCTCGAGAGCTCCGGGAACAATTTTGCTCGCGTTAGGAAAGCTCTCGAGCCGTTTGCTCACAATCCCTCCTCTCGCTCTCAGCATCCCTGGGAGAGTACCACAGCCCGAGAGTATTGTTGATCAGAGAGTAGTGATGCGGATTGAGCTCGATAGTCTCTGTGGGCCCATTGGTGAGTTGAGATCCATCCTGTTCCTGTTTCCTCATGAAGGAAATACGATAGACGACAGACCCACTCGTGCGGTGGTAACTGTACCCCTCGAGCTGAGCACCACGGTACCAGGGAATGCGAAAGCCAGGCCTGAGGTTACTGAGCACGGGTGAACTCCTTTCCGGGAGCGAGCGAGATGACCTTGGGACAGTTCACACACTTGAGGGCTCCGTTTGGGAGCTCGATCTCGGGCAGCTTGGGAAACCGCATCCGACCGCAGATGCAAGTGGCAACCTCGTGTACCGCGTCTTTCGTCTTCATCCTTGCCTCCATGGTTCAGTTATACACCCACTGCAGGTGTCTTGCACCGGGCTCTCAGATCAGGTGAGATTCAGCGAGAGGGCACCAGCCGATCGGTAGCTTGTACAAGAACGCAGGCCGAGCGAGAGATGAGTTCCATTTCACGATCTCGTTCGAGCCGTGTCGAGTGATCAGTTCTGCGTGTACAACGCGGAAGCCATCTCCCCACCCATCGTAATCAACCCACTCACGCTTGACACTGCTCCCGTACACCTCGCAGATCCGAGCTAGCTCCTCACGAGCGAGACGCTCGTGCAGAGTCTCACAGTATGCGTACTCGTCGAAGTTTGCCTCGTTCCTGATCCGCTTGAGATCAGCTTCAGGAATCTTCACCGGGCAGGTGATGTATTTCGGGCCGTTCATCAGACGTCCTCGTACTCCTGAAAGAGAATGAGTGCCGCCTCGAGCTCAGAGTACCCATCAGTGTGCTCGTCGAAGATGAAACCACCAGTGAGCAGGTCGTGACCGATTGCGTTGAAGTGATCGACCGAGACAGTATCAACGCGCGGTTCGGTACCAGGAGTGTGATACACGACCGTGTGATTATCGTGTTTATCAACCCCGAGCGAGATGAAAACCCGGGTGGGACCACCGTAGCCGGTAATCCAACCATCCGAGAGCGACATGAGAGCGCGAGAGGGGAGGACCGCCATGACTTCTTGAGTGAGCTGCGACATGCTTTCCCTTTCAGGGGAGGAACCATCCTCCCCACCATGATTCAGTTGTACCACACGAGCAGAAGCCTTGCACTTGTAAGGTTTGCGCACCCATCAGGGTCTTGCCAGCCTCTGTCAGACCCCAGAGCGTTGCACCATACCGTCCCTTGCCAGTTTCCTGAACAAGTCCCTTGGCAACGAGCGAGATTGACGCCCCATTCGCACTCGAGCCCCGGGGCAAGAAGTAGGAGTTACCCCACCTGATCGACCTGCCCGGGGGAGCAGTGAAGAGACGAATCTCGTTGAAACTCGCAGGACCGTGCGAGAGGAATGAGAGAATCTTGCGAGCGGTCTTACCAACACGGATGTTACTGAGCATGTGTTTGTCCTTTCGAGGGAGGCCACCTCCCCACCAGAGAAGTCAACCATACCACCCTGTAAGGAGTCTTGCACCATCCCCTCACCGGCCGGTGAGCTCTGAACCATGCGAAGAGGTTCGATGGGACCCTCACCCTCATCATCGAATGTCTCCTCGGCAATGCTAAGGTGCGTATCGAGCGTGTTCACCCGCATACCGGCGAACTCATTGTGTATGCGGTTGATGGCGACATTCGCGAGGCTCCGTGCCTCTTCATCGCTATCAACCTCAGCAACCGAAACCTCGATCAGAATGCGAGTAACCTTCACCATGTTCGACTCCACCTTCCTCCCCACCATGAACCAGTTATACCACGGACTCAAGAGGGTTGCACCAACCCCGTTCAATACCGATCCCTCACCAACGCTCCTCCGCATCCAGCTCGTGTTCCCTCTCACGGCGGCGGGCATCAGCAAGAGAGAGACCGTAATCAAGAGTCCGCTGCATCTTGTATGCCAGCCGCGAGATGTCTGCATTGAGAGTCTCCTCGGCATGCCGGTGGCCCCCACGGATCCCGCTCGTCTCGGAGAACTTGGTCACTGCGCCCAAGAGGCACCCCATGAGTGCACTCACGTGAGCAGTAGGATCGCCAGCAGAACCGTAGAAAGCGACGTAGAGATTTGCTCCCTCGTGGAGGAACTTGTCAGTTTCTTGTCCCGTGAGAGCCTTCGGAAGATGCTGGAACTTGAACTTATTACCTGTGAGAGAGCGCATCATCTCGCAGATTGCCTTCCACGAGGATGTGATCGAGTGAGCCGGGAACTCATTCAGCAGAGGAATGGGATCCCACACCCTCTTACCACGGCCGGCTTCGATCGCCCGGGAGAGAGAGTCCCGCTTCTGAAGAAAGAGAGCAGCATCATGCCCTGCAGTGAAGTCCCGGATGAGATCGTGAATGTTCTCCCAGGTGGTGGTGTACTGAGTATCCCTGGGGTGATCGAAGGTAACAACCCACCCCCGATCGTGCAGAGTAGGAGCGCTGTGAGACGAGTGGTCCCAGAGCGTGATCTCCTTGAGGTACTGATCGAGAGTGCGAGCAAAGCTCTCGGACCGATCGCGGGAGCAGAGCCGGTACATGGTCGAGGCATCGAACTCACGGGGGAGGGTGGCTTCCATGGTTCAGTTATACACCCGTGAGAGAGGTGTTGCACTGGGAGAATCGAGTTTAATGTACCAGGGCGACGTATTTGGCCAAGGGATGATGACGTTTTCTTTTCATCGTTCTGAGACTGACCACTTGCCTGTGCATACTGATTTGAAGCTTGCGCTTTTGCCTGCTGAGCTTGTTGATTCCTCTTGAAGTTATGATCTTCATAGATCATGAAGATTGGCATTGCATACTCGTATCTTCCCTGTTGATCGCGAGAAGAAGTGAGACCTGGCTTGTACACTTGATGGAATTGCAAGCCAGTTTCTGGGCTCACTAGAATTACGCTGTTACGATCATTAGTTTGTTTTAGTGTAAAGCCTTTTTGTTGTAGATCTTTTGAAATCGTCTGATGAATCGCGTTTATCTGCTGCGTAAGTTGAGCGATTACATTCTGATCTGTTTTGTCAGGAAATTTGATATACACAACCGATTTGTTAGACGTGTTACCGTCGGGCTCAAGTCTGAATCCTTGCGCTAGTTTAACCGATTGCGTATATTTCGTTACCATAACATGCTTGAATCCCTCCATGGGTGCTTGAGTTAGAGCATGGTTAGCTTCTTCAAGAACACTCTCAACAATCAAACGTGCCAGTGTGTGAATCATGTCAGCATAAATACGTCTTGACAGACATAATTCACGTTGTTAACGGCCGCCGGGAGTCTTCACTGCTGGGCCGGCAATGGCCCTCATGACAGTGAGCGTGTACTCTCCACCCTCGATAACAACCTGATCACCCCGTTTGAGGGCAGAGATATCAGCTTTGATCACTGCATCATTCGCGGGATTGTACACCTGGTTGCTAAACTTCGTCATCTGCAGTGCCTCATCCTGAGCGAACTGCACAGTCCGGGAGAGAGTCTCGAATGCAGCCATGCCAACAAACTTCTTGCCCCGTTGAAGGAGAACTGAGTATGCCATGTGTTCTTTTCCTCAGGAACGAGAGATAACACGTTCACGCATTTCGAGCGTATCACGCTCTGACTTGAGGGTGGAATCGCACGAGTCGATCATCTCGACAGCCCTCATGGACTCATGGAGCAAGTTAAGCTCATCTTCAACCTGCAGCATGAACTCCTCAATACGATCCTTGAGAACGAGTGCAGCCTTCCCGCTCTCCTCGTAACCGAGCTCTTTCAGTCTGAGACCGATCTGTTCGAGGTTCTCTCGCGCTCCCTGATCGTAGATGAGTTGTTCAGCCGATTTGCAATAGATGTACCCGTAGGATCCGCCGCTCATAAGACCACTCTACCACTCCTCCGAGCTCCTTGCACCGAGGCTCGGGGTCACTCCAGGGTCACTCACTCTGTACTGGTGGCAGTCACTACATCCAAAGTGTCAGGGCTCACCCGTGAGTGAGGAGAGTGCTGTAATGGAGGCTGAGGCGATATCAATGCCCAGGGCAGAGAAGCCCTCCCGTGTAAGGGTAACAATGGGCACATGAGGATTGCAAGCTTGCACTGCACGCATTTTCTCAAGTCCAATGTCATAGAACATTGCACCTTTTACGTCAAAGAAAGCTCCGCAAGAAGGGAGCCAGAAATCAGGAAAGTATGTGTGACTCTTTCCTACTGAGTCAGTGTACTTCAATTTCTGCTTTGGATGTGCTTCATACTCGATTCCCACACGATCGAGATACTGAGCAAATACAAGTTCCCACGATCCCTGGAGTCTTACGATCTCTCCATTCGGTCTCTTGTGAGAGTACCACTTGCATTTACCGACTGCGACTCCTTCAAAGCGTCCATCGGCCCACGCTTTCTTGAGACGAAGAGAAATTTTTTCTCGCTCATCGGGATTCTGAGCGAAGAATTTCTTCCTGCCAACCGATGTTTTGTTGCGTGAGATCTCGTTCTTCATGGGATTTTTGTCTCCCACGAGAGTACCACGGGCTTTGTGAGTATTCGTAATACTTTCTGCCCACTCTGGATGTGTTGCCTTCGTTCTGTAAGTGCGTCCGTATGCTGGATTATTTTCTTTGCATGAAGCACAAGAAGGAGAGCAGAATCTTCTGCTTCTTGCTTTCCATCGAACTGTGAATACTTTTTTATCACAGTGAGAATTTTCGCATGTAAGCTCAAGAAATTTCGGATGTACAGGACCATAGACTTGATCTTTCATGTATCAAGTCTATGACATCACGAAAAATATTTACTCGTCTTCCGATACGGCGCGACCGGTCATTTGTTCCCAATCACGATTCTTGCGTACCTCGAGATTCTTCGTCCATACGCCATCAAGGACGGTTGTACAGACATTTAGAGATTTACCCATCACGCTCAAAGCACACAAATCTTTTGGGAAACAGTGAGAACCGAAGCCCCTAAATGAGTCCGGACCTGGTACCTTCCAATGACTCGTACCCAGTCTCTTATCCTTCGTGGCGTACTCGATCACCTTATCGTAATCAATATCCTTTCCCTGGGCATCGAGGGCCTGGCAGATCTGATACATCTCATTTGCGAAGCTAACTTTTGTCGCAAGGAAGCAATTCGTAACATACTTCACCATCTCAGCGGTTGTCGAGGAGGTCTTGATAATGGGAACCTGAGGGAATGCAGCTTCGAAGACCGCCTTGACAGTGTTAATGTAAGGGCGGGGACCTCCCAGAACGATTCTGTCTTGGTTTCTCATATCCTCGAGAGCATTTGCCTCTGTCAGGAACTCGGGAGAGAAGACAACATGCAGACCGCTCTCAGAGAAGCGATCATTCCATGCCTGAGTACTCCCCGGGGGAACAGTTGACTTGACAACTGCGATCCTCTCCCTGCCAGAGACCCTGGCAAGATCAGAGAGAACGCTTTCAACAATCCTGAGATCGGCACTCCCATCTCTCCGCATGGGAGTTGGAACGCAAACAAAGAACACGCCAGAGAACTCGGGATCCCTCTCACAGTCAGTAATGAACGAGTCAATGTCTCCGGGTTTCACCCCACTCGGAGATACCTTTCCTCCTGGAGCAAGTTTCCCTGTCTTATCGTAAGCGTAGACGGTGGTCCCTCGCTCAGAGAAGACTTGAGTAAGACTCCCGCCAACGAAGCCCTGGCCGATTACAGCAATCTTCTTGTTATTCATCTCAGAGTATTGTAACTCAGAACGGGTGTTATTTACACCGCCCACAGAGTACAACCTCCGATGCATAGTACTGAGCTCTCACGAACTTCCACCCGAGCTGTCGTGCCTCTTGATCCCAGAGCTCCTCTGCTGCACTGCGAGCATCCCACTCAGTGTCAGCTTCTGCACTCCACCCAGTGAGAGTGTCCCCGCATCCCTTGCACTTCCTCGAGATCTTAACTGTTGCCACTCACACCTCCAAATCCCAATCGAACACGTCATCCCAGTCGTAATCCGTCATCTCGAACTCAGCCTTGAGACTCTCACGAGAGACAGCATACCCGAAGTCAAGATCGAATTGCTCGTCCTCGAAATCGTAGAACGAGCCGTACGTATCGTACATTTCACACTCGAGAGACTCGCCAATGGGAGTCTCGGGCTCCTCGGGCAAGAGGGTCTCGAGGAACTGCTGACGGATCTCACGAGCAGAGAAGCTTTTCTTTTCAGGACGCATCAGAGTCTCCTTCTTCTTGGCTGCACTCAGGGCTCAGATCAGTCACCCAGCACCACTCATCGCTCTCATAGTCCTCCCGCTTTGCACCTCCCCGAGGTGTGAGACGGTGCCGCATGGGACCGCCACTGCTCCTTCGAGCCGCCACAGCGTAACCGTTCCTTTCCCGTTCCATGGTTCAGTTATACATCAGAGGCAGGAGCTTTGCACTCTCTCAGCCCCAGAAGATGTGAGAGATGTACCATTCCTTGCCAAGCTCAGCAAGTCTCGCTTGCACAGCCTCACGGGCCTTGATGAAAACAGGATCGCTCGAGACTGCAGACCACCCGCCGGCTGCCGTACATGCTTGACCAATGTGACCACTCATCCAGTATTCGCTCTTATCGGCTATGTGTCCCAGAGAGATCTGAACATGCAATCTGAGCTTCTCAACCGGAAGTCCTTGAAGCACGCTCCTTAGATCGTATTTCTCGTATACGCATGTTTTGAAATACAATTCAAGCTCATCCTCTGGCAAGACATCGAGATATTTGGAAAGAGTACCTGCCATTCCTCCCATGTAAAAAAGTCTACTGAGCTTGTGATTCTCGTTCTCTGTCCACTCACGAAAGATCGCCTCTGGGTTCAGAGACCACTTCGCAAGCATCCATGAGGGATTCTTCGACACAATGTGAGGGTAGACTTGAAATAGCCTTGCGAGAATCGATTCAGGGGCTGCAGGATTGAGAGCAATCTTCTTGAATGCAACGAGACCCGTAGAGGGATCATTGAAGACCCTTTCAATATCGCGAGCAGTAGCAGTGATCTCAAGCGCAGGGGCAGCTGCCTGCGCAGCAGCAGAGGCTCTCTCCTTGCGTGCAGCAGATTGATCTGCTCGCTTCTGCGCGAGTGTCTGATCAGCAGCTCCTGAGTCGAGACTCATGAGAGCATCAAGTTGCTTGCCGTACTCAGTAATCCCGTACTTGCCCCTCCCGATGTTGAACGCTGCGAATTTGTTCGCAGATGCAGTTGGTTCATCAATCCCAACGCTTGCAACGATCTTTCCTATGACGCCAGATGTTGCTGTTCCGGCACCAGTTGCAGCCTCTGCAAATTTGATACCACAGAGACTCATGAGCTTCGAGATGATCCCCTGACGGGTTGTCACACCGTTCACCATAATGTGTACAGTGAGCTGATAGGGTGTGAGCCTCTTCCGTGCTAGTGCTCCCTCAACTGGATTCCTACCATTTACGATCTGAACTCCTGCGAGTTCAGGAAACCCAGCTTGCTCGGCCGATTTCTGAGAGATTTCGAGTTCTGCGAGAGGCATATCTCATATATACACCCCTGAGAGAAGCCTTGCACTCAGGTATACCGAGCAACCACAAGGCACGCGGCGAGCACGTAGCTCTCATGGGAGGCATACCACTCATGGTACCTGGGACCATAGTGCAATTGAGCCTCGAGCAACCACTGCTTTGCAGTTTCCAGTGACATTTCCATCTCCATCTTCTTCACTTCTTCTTTTCAGCGCGTTTCCGAACCTCTCCACGAGAGAGACCCGTTGCCTCGCAGACTGCGGCCTCGAACGAACGATACCGGGCTCGAGCGGCACGACGCTCGCGGAGTTCGCTCTTCGTGAGCTCATGATCGCTCTCACGGACAGAGCGGAGAGTGAGCTTCGACTCGGCGGTGACACAGCGGTAGTTTTCACGAGTGAGACGCATTTGACGAGGTCCTTCTTCTCTGAGGTTTGTCTGCCTTACAGAATCAAGTATAAGCTATCTGTACTGTCTTTGCACTCTTGCGGTTTCCACACACTCACGTAAGTCATTGTGATATTCAGCATGGGTTGACCATGTGACTGACGTGTTGAAGCCTCCTCAAACGTGAGCTCACGTTTGTTCATGTCTTCCATCTGCGTGTAGAAAGTCTCACAGCACATGCGGTAGCCCCATCCCAGTTCAACAATCAATCCTGAGCGTGAGGGATCAGCATCAACAAATGTGTAGAACCTGATCTCTCCTTGCGCTGGCTTGCTCATCTGTACTCCCATAGACTCACGTGAGTGATTGAGTTGTTAATGTAGAAGTGATGGTATGCCGCCGCGGGTCGAAGTGCCTCCTCAAGAGTGATCGGTTTTGAAAGTGCAGTAGAACTTACGTGTCTTATGCCACCATTCCAGATGTGGAGACAGTCAGCAAAAACGATTATCAGTGACGGACGATCTGCTGAGTCAACGAATGAGTTGATTCGAAGCTCTCCTGGAGAAATTCTCATTCGTCTTTACTCCACAAGATGACCATTGATACTGAGATGTTTAGCCACGGTGTCGTACCTGGGCCACCGCTCTCTTTCGAGGCCTCAGCTAGCGAGATCGGTGTGTAAGCTGTAGTCTCACAGCGTACTCCGCGCGATGTAATCACTTGTGGGGACTTGATACAAACGGTTGGGCTTGGTTGGTCTGTCTTTCCCTGGTAGAATCTCAACAAGATGAGATCTCCCATGCCTGCTTGTGGCATCTCTAACTCCGCCAGTAGGAGTGCAGTGCATCTCAGAGAAGCCGCCGTGTCGAATCCTACAAAAGGATTGCACTCGACAAAGCGCTCCCTTGCATACTCACGGGGGCAGGCGCCGGGATCATCATCAACAATTGCGAAGCTCTTGGGACGGGAGGGACCACGATCGCGGAGCCATGCGGCGATCTCCTCACTCCTCGGGAGACCCTTAAGACGGGGTGTCACGCCAACAATGCGATCAGTCTCGCGGAACCCGCAGCCCCATAGAAATGCACGGAGACACCGAACATCATAAGTGCGCCTCCACGTGGAAGAGATCACAACCTGCGAGTCGGTTGACTGGACAACCTCATAGAGAGCAGTGACGAGCTCTGTCGAGAGGTGCTGCTGTGGCGAGAAGAGGGGATGAGAGTGGGATCGTCCGCTCTCCTCACAGATCTGATCAGTGTTCAGCACACCATCGATATCGAGAAAGATCGTGCGGGGGCCGAAGCCAGCAGAGAGACCGGGGAAGTAACGAGTGGGGTCCATGGTTCAGTTATACACCCTCACTGTGTCCATTGCACCGAGCTCAGCCTGTGCATACCAGAGAGGTGATCCAGCACTCTTCTCCCAAATTACAATACTCTGAACAGGGTACAGTGCAACCATAGCTTTCGTTGAATCACTTATGACAATCCTCGCTGCAAGATGAGGAGCGACTCCATTGACAATCATGCTCCCATTGCAGACGGTGTTTCTTTTTTCCATAGCGGTGAGTACCCGTTGTTCTGAAGGAAGTAGTAGCCCACCGAGCGAGGCCAGTGTCTCGAAAGGATAAAGAGTTCATCGAAGCCATCATACTCAACGAAAGATAGAACAATTACGAGAGAGCTCACACGAAAGGCTGCAGGAAACGTTGGGTCGTGGTAATAATCTCCGTGCAGTGCACCTGGGATCTGAGTCTCTTGTTTATCTTGCACGGTCCCTCGCGAAGAAGACAACTCTCCATGCGTAATCGGGTACCGGCTCCCATGTGGCCCATGGTTCAACGTGACCAGAGCTAAAGAGAATACTAACGGTGTGACGTCTCTTTTCCACTCCAAGGTGTGTGAGTGAAACTGACAGAGCCCCAGTTGAATCACGGATGAGTGAGCCCGGAGTAAACTGTGCCATGCAGCCGCCATCTCCCCAGCAGCGGCACAGAGACGAGCAGACTCCTCGTCAATCCCCTCAGCCAAGAGGATCGCAACAGTCTCCTCAGTACCCAGGTACTGAGTGAGCGTGCGGCAGCGGAGAATGAGACTCAGGGTCTCATCGTGCTCAACAGGAATCGTGCTCATGATAAATCCACCACTTTCTGACAGTTGGTCACTGCCGTGAACTCCCAGATCGTCTTGCCCGGGGACTTGGGATCGGGCTTACCAGTGTTGATCCCAATCCGAGTGGGAGTCTCACCACTCCTAGGACTCGTATTGGTCCAGCTCACTGTGCCCGTGGTGCCAACAGGTACCTTGCGACCTTTGACAACGACAACACGATCGCCCTTGCGGAAGGTACGGAGCTCAGCAAACTCAGCACGCAGGATCGTGATCTGGCTCTCAACACCTGCGATTTGACGATCAGAGCTGCCCAGGAGACGCTCATAAGCAACAGGATCTCCCCCGCCTGCAGCCGGTCCGCGGAGAGAATCGTACTTCGAGTGGTGAGCAGGATTCGGATTGGGGCCAGTGACGCTCGCAGTGCAAGTGGGAGATGTGCAGGGACCGTACTCGGCATAGCACCCGCTCAGAGAGTCCATCGTATCCCAGACCACCCTCCACCCCCGACCCTGGCACTCCTGGCACCCACCAGCCGCCCGGAACCGGGCTTCCAAGAAGCTACGGTAAGCACTGACCATGGTCTCACGGAGGCCCTTGAGGGTCTTCAGAGTGGCCTGAAGAGTGGCGATCTGAGCGTTGATGGAAGCCTCGGAGCTGGTCATGCGGGAGTCTCCTGTCTGCTGGGGTTGAGCTGCCTTACATTCTCAGTTATACCTCAGAGACAGGAGGCTTGCACCGCAGGGCAATACACCACACGTGATTCATCGGAGGGTGAGCCATAACATCTCGAACATCAGTGACTGAAACGAGGTTTGCGAAGGCTCTTACTCTGATGTGATCAACGCAATTTGATCTGAGCTCGTGTACCGTCGAAACAGTTCCCATAGGGAGATGAGAAAAGCCCATGTTGACTGCAAGATAGCATTTACAATCGTATCGATCCCTCCCATGCACAAAGAGATCTCCTGTCTGAGGAGGGAGAGCGGTCATACACCGAGAAGCTTGAGGATCTCGTTCACTGTCTCGGCTGAGCGAGTTGACTTGAAGCTCACGAAGTAACCCTCACCGATCTCGCTGAATGATCTTACGACAGAAACACCGTGGGGAGATCCGGCTGCTTCAACTCTCTGTTTAAACTCAGCAAGGTATCGATCGATTCCAGCACACCCGAGCCTCGAGAGAAGATCTTCTCTGAACTGAGCGACTGCATTGATGATGTACGTTTCGAAAAGCTCGAATAGAGAGCTCTCTGACCACCCGCGTTTTGATTCAACCTTCTCATTCTCGCGTTTCAGAGCAGGTCCTCCCAAACGGATACGGAGACCCTGCTTCCCGTTCGAACCACCGGGCATTGAGATATCATTCGCAATTCGAATCGAGAGCTGAACCGTGCGGATCCTCTTTCGTGCAGGGGTTACCTCATCCCCGGGTAGAAGAATCGCAGCACCATACCCGTTGAAAGTCGCAGAGACACTCTCTTTCTTGCAGACGGATTCGACTGCTGCCTTGAAGATTTCAGAAACCCGTGAGACGCGGATAATGGGAGTCGATCCATCTGCACTGGGAGAGATGTAATCAGTTACGGGCGGTTGCTTGGTTTTGTTCGTCATGGATTCCTTGAGATGAGCTTCCAGTACTCTGAAAAGATTCGATCGCTAACTCGGGTTGGAGAGCAAGTGTACAGTGATCCACAGAGCAAAACACTGTACTCATGATAGATTGCACCGTGTTTGAGATGTACACCGTGCACTGTCAAAAGTGTTCCAGGATCAAGGGTGACAGATCCTGCTGGATTGTGCGATCCAATAATGTTGAAAACGAGACTCAAATTCCTCCGGATGAGGACCCAGTTATGGTGAGCGCTCCCAGTCACCAGCATCCTGAGATCACCCGGGAGAATACACGGCATAACGTGACCGTCTTCTTCCGCCGGCCGCGCTTTTTCTTGGGCTGAACGAGTGGACCAGCGTCTGCAAGCTTGAGCGAGTAACCGCCCTTGGGAGCAGAGAGGTAGTTCGTGAAGCAGTGATGCCTCTCTGTCGCAACCCAGAGGAGGACATTCCCCGCTGCATTCCCGTTGTCATCACTCTCGTGCCAGATGCGTTCCACCTTGCCAGTGAAGGTTGGAATCCGGGGATCAGGATTTGCGACAATGAGTTCTTCACCAGTTTTGGCAAGGAACAGTGGACCAGCCTCAGGGTGATGGTACACAGCGTCAGTGTACCCCGAGAGATCTGGTTTAGGATTCGGGGGACGGGAGGGAAAGGCAGATCGCTCACCGCTCTCGCCCTGGTAACCCAGCCATGCTGCAACCTGCACAGCAGTGGGCTCTGGGCGGGGAGAGGTGACAATCACCACCTCTCGTTCGCGGGGTTTCTTCTGACGGGGTTGAGCTGGGACAGAGATACGTTTCATCGCTTTACCTTCTTTTTCTTCTGAGGTGCACTGCCGAAGGAGAGAACACACTCGAGGATGAGTTTAACTTCCGTAGGGGTTGAGCAATCAACGTAAATGAGCTTACCGCCGTGTGTGAGATACACATCGTGCAGTTTCTTGAGAGCACGATCTCCAATTCTGGACTTGCCCATGTAGATCGCATTCAGGCCCGAGGCCTTAGGAGCCAGTCTCATGTGAGTAAGACTGCCCTGCAGGTAGGTCCACCCGTAGAGAACCTTGAGCTTGCCAGAATTTGGAGTGTGCTGAATGTTCTTGACGGGCTTCATTCTCTCTCCTCCTTATAAGACTACTATACACCTCCCTCCACAGCCTTGCACCGAGCTTAAAACAAGGGCAAAATCACTGTAACAGCTCTCATACCTCCCAATCACGGGCATTACAGGACGCCCATAGAGCCCCAGAGCGAGTTTGAGATCAATCGCTGTCTTGGGCTCCTTGAAGACAAGATCGCCCAAGAGGTGCAGAGTGTAGAGCTTGTCCCCACTCGGAGAGCGCTGTTTCATGCAATGAAGAAACAGCGTGTCTCCAATATCAGTGCAAGTTTCGTCAATCCACTCTTTCAGCTGTTCGAGGAGATCGTCATCAGGAGATTTTCTGTGGCGCATGGATCTATCCTAGACCCCCCTCTCCCGGTTTTCAGAGCACATTGTGTGCAAGGTCAACAAAGCGCTGGCGGCCGAGCTCGGTGAGGGCATATGCACCACGAGAGATGCATGTGAAATACCGTGAGACAGCAGTTGTCGACCGAGATTCGACGCTGAATGCACGGATATGATTACCAATGTAATTCACGGATACGAGATACCGTCCAATCGCAGGAGCAGTGTTAACTCCAACACCCACAAAGAGGACGATCGCGTCAACAACACTGAGCGTACGATTCCACGTGCCACCCCGAGAGCCCTTCACGAGAGCGCAACCAGAGAAGGCAGCAAGCTGGAGCGGAAGAGGGCACACCCCACCAGTGCCAGTGCGGAGATGGGGCATGCCAGCGAGGGAACGAGCAGAGGCTTCACGTTTGCGAGAGACCATGGGAGAGCGACCTTTCAATGAACACGTTACGGGAGCAGGGCAAGAAACCGAGAGCTAACTTGCTCTCGGTCTGCTCGGGCTGGGCGAGGTTCTCGAGAGCGAGATCGAGGATATTCCCGGTAGCGGCGGGCAGGTGAGCCGTGGCGGTATCGATCGCTGCAGCGGTGGCAGCTGCAATCTGCTCACTGGTGGGCTTCTTAACCCGTGGGACCTCGACCGTTGCGGGGGTGAGATCAGTCACGAAGGCGTAGGCCTCAATGCGCTCACCAGGGACCGAGACGAACGCCCTGACCTTGCGGAGGTCGGTGATGATGCCAACCTTGCCAGCATACCGCGGGTGCTGAGCACGAGCAATGATGACGGCATCACCCACCTGCAGGGGCTGCGAGGGCTTGCAGGCCCGGGCAGCTTGATCAGCCATGTACCGGATGTGAGCAGCGAGGCCAGCCAGGAGAGCGGGCTGCAGTCCAGCCTCGGCGATCATGTCAGCGAGCTCCTTTGCAGAGCCACTGAGCTGGGGAAGCTGTTCACCACGCTTGACTTGCTGGGCCTCCTTACGGAGCCGGATGCTCTCAGCGCGTTTCTGCTCGCGGGCGGTCTTCTTCTCCTCGCGCTCCTTGGCGCGGTCGAGCTTCGCCTGCTCACGCTCAGCAGCAGTGGGACCACTCTTGGGCTCACGTTTGGCGGTCACAGTGGCGGGAGGGGTGGTAACAGCTGCCCTCCGCGCAGCCATGGTCTGACGAGCCTGTTCGATGAGCTCATCCTGGGTGAGGGTAGCACCTGCGGGCGAGGTAACAGTGTTCTTGCTCGCAGGGGTGGTCCCCTGTGCAGCCATACGGGCGGTCAGCTCTGCACGAGCCTGCTCGATGAGCTCAGCGTGAGAGGGCGTGGCGGTGGAAGCGGGGGTCTGGGTCATGATTTTCTCTTTTTCCTGATTCGTCGTTGGTTAGCTTGGCTGCCTTACATTCTCAGTTATACCCCACCGGCCGGTGGGTTGCACTCTCACCGTACCTTGCGGCCAGTGAGGAGGGTCCATGCCTCCTCCATGAGAGCAGGGGGCACACGGTGATCGCACAGAGTGTCGAAGGCATAGTCCTGGAAGCCCTCGTCCTTGGGATCGGAGATGCCAAGATCGCTGGCGGTCTCATCGAACAGATCGAGCATGAAACGCTTCACGTGGGTTGCACCGTGGGTCTCGGTAGAGAACTTGCAGGGGGTACCACGGGTGGTGTAGAAGCTTGCCATGGTCTTGTTATACCCCACTCTGGCTGGCCTTGCACCCGTTTCTTCCCAGTGCAAGCCTCTCACGGGTGGTGTAGATTTGGACCATGGCAAAGCCCAGGAGTTCCTCAAAGAAATACGGCAAGCACTCTCCCTTGCTCGTGAGTGCAAAGCAGCTCCGTGGAGAGCTCGATACTGAGTTGAGCAACGTCCAAGCAGAGCGGGATGCATTGGAGCAGAGGCACACGGATCTTTGTAAGAAAATTCGTGAGTGTGATCTTCAGATCTCTCAGGCAAGCGGTCTTACCGCCGCTCAGATCGCGATCATGCAGAAGATTCGTGATACCCGCGGTCTTCAGAGCCGTGATTTCCATCGGTTTCAGCTTGATAACCTTGAATTCCTACAGAGCCTCGGCTACGTCACCAAGAGTCAAGCATGGAAAAGCGATCCACACGAGAAATATCTCTGGCTCACCCCCGAGGGAGCCGAAACCCTCCGTGTCTGCGAGATCGAGATGCAAGCTGAGACATCTGACAAATGAGAGTAAGGAAAGAAAAGACAGATGTGATTCGGATACGTCTCGCTGGAGAACAGAGGGATGCAATTTGAGGATCAGGGATAGGAGGTCATTAAACGACACCGGGCTCCGCAAGGAGCCCGTGCTGTTTAAACTGAGTGGCTCTCAGCGTGCCTTCAGTTGACCATAGTGTCCACCGCTGCCCATACCGGTGAACATTGACTTTACAGCCCCTGCAAGAGAGGTCTTTGTCAGCTGAGTAAGGACACTCTCTGGAACTGCCTCGGCAACCTGCGAGCCGTAGTTCCTCCAGGCTCCAAGGAATCTGCCAACCGGCATGTTCAGCATCTCATCACAGAGTGCTTTTGTATTAACATGACGAGAGAAACCAGCTGATCTCCCTGCTGCTTGGGAAAGAGCTGCGCAGAAACGTTCCGAGGGATTTTTTCCTCCCCCTGTCAGTCTTGCTAGCATGCCAGGGCGGGCAGAATTGTCTGGTGAAAGACGGCGTAGAGCCAGTCTCAGTGGATCGGTATGGGCTCCTCCTGAGGTTGATGCAAGTGAGGCCACCATTCCACCAGCTCCTGATCCCTCATCATCCAGGGAGTCAGCAATGCCCAGGAGGCCCTTTGTGACAACTGCTGCATCTGCAACGACTCTCTGGAACGAAGTCCACTGCTTTGGATTCTGCGATGCAGTGAGTGGATCAGAGGGAGCAGCTGCATCAAGTTTTGCAACAACGGATGCAAGCTCGCTAGAGCCTGTTCTCTGAGCGAGCTGCTGCAGGGCTGCAACCATTGCTGCATACGCATCTGCAATCTGATCAGGGGAACCACCAAGAGCCTCAAGGATCTGTGCTCTCTCAAGAATAATTGACTCTCTCACAAGAGCCTTGACAGCTGCATTCCGTACAGTTCCCTCTTGCAGCTTGCCAGAGTTATACCTTGCAAGTCCCTCTTGCAGACGTTTGAAGGACTCCTTACGTGCAAGGACTGCTCTCTTGTGTGCAGCCTCTGTTACCTTGTTTGATTTAACTTGTTTAGCCATTGCTTCACAAGTAAGTAGTTGGCACCAGTAGCAGGATTCGAACCTGCACAGAACGAGTTAGAAGCTCGTTGCCCGTCCAATCAGGCGCTACCGGCTTGGAGTGATGCATGGGGATCGAACCCATCTCCGATGTTTCACAGACACCCATGTTCACCAGAACACCAGCACCACAGTCTTAAGATAACTTACCGAGTGAAAGTTTGCACGGTTTTATTCCCTCTTTTTTTTCGGGGAAAAATAAACATGTGTTAGAGTGCCATGTACACCATCCTCTCCAGCGCCCCCAGGTGGGAGACGTGAAATTCCATCATCTCCAATCCGTATTCGGGATCCGAGCCAGACATATAGATGGATTTCGCTGCAGGGTGTCCCATAAAGATCACCTGAGACTCTGTTCAGCCGTCTTTCCATCATAGTAGAGATCTGTGTTTGTACTGTACACTACACCCATGTGCATAATCGGTTTATGACGATCTGATGTCAGCGAGTGTAGACATGTTAGCATAACACGGATAGATCTCGCATTGTTCCGTCTGATGAAGCCATAGAGATCTCCTGAAACGCGATCTCGTCTGTCTGTGCAGATTGGAGTCATGAGCTTAAATTCGTTCCCACGTAATAAAGTTCGATTCTTTCTCCATAACACGTAGATGTGTACAAGATTGGTGTATGATGATTAGGCAAAAGCGAACACTGATTCGATAGCATAACACGAACAGATCTTGAACCGTTCAGTTTGATGAATCCGTACAGATCACCAGAGCTGCGGGTTTGTTGATTCGCAGCAGATAGGATCACCGATCCACCTGAGAGAAGTAAATGTAAGTACCACTGTAATACTTCTTTCCAGAGCCTGTGTGAGAGATCAATCCCGAGGGAAGTACTGCACGACCATTTGTAAGCGAAATGCGAAGGAGAATTGAATATTCTTGATTTCTAAAATTCGATTCTATGCTATACAGATCTCCAGGGTATCTCAGTCTACCAATGTAATCAACACAATTATCTCGGTTCACGGTAGATCTCTTGGGCGTAACCCCTGTTTGTCTTCCTCCTGTAAGCCTCGTACTGAGTGTGAGAGGGAAGCGAGTCTGTCCATGAGCCCTTTGGCAAGAGAGCTGCCATTATATCTCCCTCTCCCCCGCATGCAGAACACCTGAATGAGGGTACTCCATAACATGAGTAAACATCTGCAGGACCGATCTCGAGTCTCTCGAAGCAGTACGAGCATGAGAGATCTCTGCGCCATTTTGTCTTCGGTGGCCATTTAGCTTTCATTGTTTCCTCCAGATGAGATCGAGCCGAGAGCGTTTGTAAGTGAGAGGATAGTGTGTTGCATTAGCGAGACCTTTGGGGCCCCACTGTGATGAGTCTCCCAGTTGGATGTTCACTGATATCGGATAGATCTTTCACTCCGATGATGATCTCGTAATACGATTCAAGCGTTTGGTAGCACTCCTTGCAGAACAGATCACCTGGCGACTTAAGAACAGAGGAGTCAGACATTTTGTAAACGCATAGAGAATGTTACTCCGCGAGGTGATGCGCACCAGCTTCCCTCTGTTCATGATATAAACATGCGCGCCCATTTTGAAGAGCGCCATATTGCAACCAACGTACCCGAAGCTCTCTGTGAATCCCTCTCTGGGACCGGTTTTGTTGCACTTGTAACAGTGCGCCTCTCCGCATGTGAGTCTGTACAGGCCAGAGGGAAGATGCTTCCGTGAGTTGACAGAGTGCATGTTCTTCCACAGATCTGTTGAAAGATTGTAGATGAGAAAGAACGGAGAGTTCTCTGCAGACCATGAACCAGGGATATCAACCTTTGCGGTGAGTTCATCTCCCTCCCAGACAAGAAAGACAATCCGAGGGTACCCATCATCTATGAAATACTCTGCGCTCTCAAGATCAGAGAGAAGCTGCTGTTTCCTCTCATTGGAAGCGCCAGTGATCTTCAAGAGCTTGTTCCTCCCGGGAGTGAGCCGGCCTCTGTAGTGAGTCACCTCTTCCATGGTTCAGTTATACCTCTCTCTGCCGAGTGTTGCACCTCTCACACTCCCAGAGTCAGAGTTTTGTAGCGGTGGTTACCTCTACCGCTCCTCTCAGGGCTCACCTCGGTGTGACCTGGTGACTCAGCCGGTGGCTCTTGGCCACCCTTATTCCCTGTGTGAGGGCTCCCTTACTCGTCCAAGACAAGTCACCAATCTTGCATTTTGACGAAAAGATGAAAAATGAAGAGCGAGTGTTTGAACATACGAATTTGATGAGCAGCGATTGATCAGAAAACTCGCCTGAGACTTTTAGATCTCCAGGACAGAGATCTCGTATGAGCATTTCTTCTATCACGGTGACCACACTTCTTTGAATCCGATCTGGTTGTGATAGATCGGAGTACTCAGTCTACCGCTCGAAATGATCTCGCTATATTTGTTGTATGGTCTGCTTTCAAGCTTGACCTTGCCAATGCACAGGATGATTTTGTCAATATAGAAGTTATAGCTAATGAGCGAGCCTGGAACGCAGACTGGTTCACGCAAGAGAGGCGTTTTGATGTAACTCATTTGGAGACCAAGTTACATCAAGCAGATACGTGGGTTCAACAATGAGACGTTGAATGACGCCGTTTCGAAGCATATTCGCAGACCAAAGAAAATGTGACCGCTTTTTGATGCTGAGTATCACACACATAACACCAAAGTGTTGAACCTGAGAGCCGGGAGTGACACTGTTAATCTCGATCATCATCCGACCACAGTTTCGACTCGAGACTATAGAATGATGTATCGAGCGATTCCCCACTATTACGGAGCATCACCACATTTCCACCGAGGTAAATAGCAAACTCGCCATATCGACCCAGCGCTGGATTGATATGGCGATATAGATCACCTAGTTTCTTCACGTCTCTGTAATCGTATCGCAAGTGAGACTCCTAGGAGTTGTCTGCTTTTTGTCCACACGACGGGAATCGAACCCGTAGAGCCCAGCACCTCAAGCTGGTGTGTTTGCCTAGTTTCACCACGTGTGGATAGCGTGAGACCATTTCAGCTCACTCGCAGGTAGTGGTACCTGTTATTTCAGATTCAGATGATTTCAGTGCTGCGTGTCAGCTTTTCAATTCCCTGTTTCATTTCCTGTTCCTTTACTGGTGCACGGGGGAGGATTCGAACCACAGCCCACTGGGGACCCGCTGATTTACAGTCAACGTACGTTACCTTACGCGACCCCGTGCAGATTTGTCGGGATAGCAGGACTCGAACCTGCGATCTTCTGTTCCCAAAACAGACGCCATAGCCACTAGGCAATATCCCGATTCAGAAGCTCTGCAGCTTCTTGATTTATATGTAAGCTGATCTGAGTCACTTTGCACTTTTATTTGCACCCCGCACTATTTTTGATACTCTGCCTCGCTCTCTGCAATCTGCTCGCTCTCAAGAGTTGCAAAGTCAGTCGGAACTCCACCGCGAGAGGTGATCATGAACTCACCAGAGTGAATCCACACTGGTTTCATTGCCAGAAATTCAGCAGCGCTCACACTATCCGGCTTCCCATACAGGTACCTGCCACGGTTCTTCATGAGACGACGAACTCGGATCCTTCGTTCCTCTGCCACGAGTACCTCACCTGCGGTGAGACTCGCAGAGCAAGAACCTTTGACAGCATACACGATTTGATCGCCAACCTGGGCTTCTTGCCCACAACGATTCTTCATGACCTGATCTCCTGATTGATTTTGGAGAGATTGGAGCCCTCAGACGGATGTGCGCCGTCCTCTAATGATTACAAGTCAATTGCATCGCTATCAATGCTTTGAGGGCTTGGAGCTGGCAGTGGGATTCGAACCCACGTGGTACTGTTTACGATACAGTTGCACGGCCTCTGTGCTATACCAGCAGGAGATAATCTAAGATAAGATGCTCTCATCAGTTTTGTTTGCTTCTTGAAGTGATTTCCGCTCCACCATGATTCTGTTATACCCTACCGGGGGAAGCCTTGCACTGTGGTGCAAGGTTACTCACCAAGTGCCTCTGCTAGCTCAGCTCTCACACTCATGAGCAGAGTGCCAAGGGTGTTCTCTCCAGTGAAAGACTCATCGCATCCCCAGAATCTGTCTCCCCACGAGTTCATCTCGAACAGAGCTCTGGGTCGTGTTAGAAGAAGCATCGCTGCAAGAGTGGGATCAGAGAACTTTGACCTCAAGCACTCGTGCATGATTCCTACTTTTACACTCTCCCAGTCACTCCGAAGTGGGACCTTGTATGATAGAGCTTTTGCCTCCTTAGGACTTGCACGGAGAAAACGATCCATCCACTGGGAGTGATCTGGGTGATCTGTAGGGCATTTCTGAGCCTGGTAAGCAGCCTCCGAGCTACTGTAGGTCACGTCTCCGACAGTACAGGGTGACACGTGAAAGTTTGAGAGCCACCTGTAAGGCCCGAAGAATCCTGCGATTCTGTTCTCATCCTGCAAGCATGTGTAAGGTTGCATCTGGTGGTCCGCAGAGAAAGATCTCTTGAGTATGAGTGTGTCCTGCAAGGACTGATCTAACGTATGCTTCGAATGGAGAACGCATCCGCACAACTTTTGTGCATCCGTTCCTCCAAACCTCTCCGTGCGGGAGCAGAAAACATGATTGTGTGTGCGATTTTGAGATACGAACCCTCAGTATCACTCCTCTATTTCCACGTGTTGTGTAAGTTTCAAGACTCCCGTGAGAGGCCTCGCTAGGAGGATAGAACTTCATGGCTCCCACACGAGGGCATATACATGAGAGATCATCCGCTCACGCGTTTTTGATTTACAGTATGAGAGAAGATGAAGTCTTGATGGGAATTTCAACACCATATCATTATCGACTTCATTGTTGTCTTGAGCTGTAGACAAACTGTAGTGTCGACTGAGTGGAATGACCAATCGACACGCACGAGTGCATGTGTATCTCAAGATGTAAAGCATCCCTGGACTTACCGGATGCAATACAGGGTTAACAGGCTTGCTCATTCTCCCTCCCAGAAGAGGATCGAGTCATAGAGATACAGCTTGTTCTTGTCTATACGATTATAAGGAATGTGAGTCCACCGTGCAGAGCTGCGTTCAATTCCGAATTGGCAACTCAACTCAAGAGATCCAATCATCATACGCAGATATGCTGACCCATTACTAATACCACTCGCGTATCCAGTGAGAGATCCAGGAGGTGGAAGTTGATCTGACATACGATGTTCCTTGACTAAGATTTGAGGAGAATGCGGGATTCGAACCCGCGGGAGCTGTTACGCCCCTGTAGTTTTCAAGACTACCGCCTTAAACCGCTCGGCCAACTCTCCAGAGTGCTACCCGTTCCAGACAGCGGTAGCAGAGATCACAACATCTCCCTCCCCTACAAGGAGAAAGAGATCAGGACGGCGATCGTGATCGAACAGAACTTGATCGCGACAGATCCCTCGGGTCCGTGAGTATGGAGGGACATCGACAAAGATCATTGAGTAAAGAGCATCCCTCTTGGTAAGAGGAGAAGTCAGCTCACTCATGACATCGTCAGCAAACCGTCCCTCATAGTGAGTCTCACGAAGTTTCACACTCGTCATCTTACTTTTCCTTTTGCTGGAACACTAGTACGGCGTCAGGGATTCGAACCCCGCCAAAGGCGGATATCAGCCGCAAAGAGTTTATAAAACTCCTCTGCTCAACCCGAGCTACGCCGCATTTGATAAGTCAACTATAAGCCTCAGAGCAAGAGTTTGCACTGAGAGAGGTGTAGGGGAGAGTCGAACTCCCATGCCGGCTTTCACCGACAGGCTGTTTTCAAGACAGATTGGCTTGCCAGTGCCAAACCACACCAAAGTACGTTTACAGGATTCGAACCTGTAACTCCCAGGCCTCATCCCCGGGCGTTTTCCAGAAAACTTAAACGCACTAGCGCACCGCCGTGGGATTTGAACCCACACTGTTGGAGTTGGAAACCAACGTGCTACCATTACACCAAACGGGCATTGGCCGACCAGCTTACCAGAGCGCTGGCCGAGTTTTATTCACTCTCTGGAGTGTCTGATCCGGTGAGTGGAGACCGATCAGAGTATCTGTTCTCATCCACCATAGCCTCACAGAGAGGGACCTAGGAACTCCCTACGCTGTGAAACACTAGTACTCAGGGAGGGATTCGAACCCTCAGCTTATTGGGCCTAAACCAATCGTGTCTCGCCATTTTCACCACCTGAGCATGTTTGCTACTGTCTCCTAGCAAAGAGAGTGACAGAACCGGGCGGGGATCTGTCTACCACGTTTTAATTTCACCGCCATAGCCCTGAGGAGGCATCGAGCTCCCACACAGATTTGAACTGTGATTACCTGATTACAAAACAGGAGTCCTGCCGTTGAACGATAGGAGCATTGAGGTACCATTCGGATTTGCACCGACCAGTCATCTCGTCTGTACAGAGTAGTTCTGACACCGCGTTTGGGCGGCGATGGTTCTGACCATCATCTGATACCGTATCTGAGATCTTACGATCTCATTGTCCCGCCAGAGTGGAATCGAACCACTGCACCCGGTGTTTCAAACCAGGACTCTACCTGCTGAGTTACTGGGGGATATTTTGCACCCTGTGTGGGAATCGAACCCACGTTGTCGGATTGAAAGCCCAACATCCTGACCGCTAGAAGAACAGGGCGAAATTAGTGCCAGCCGTAGGATTCGAACCTACACACTGAAAAGGGCTGATGCTGTAGAAGAGAATCGTAATTTGACAGGGTCATGACTCCTGCGTTCATACCTTGGCCAAGGTTTAATATTGAATTGTGATGCAACTGACATGCAGAGACACCACAATTCTACGATTCTCTTCTATGTTTTACCCCGTCCCACGCCTGTGGTGACTGGCATAGTGGAATGCCTGGGAATCGAACCCAGTTAGTGTGGTTAAGAGCCACGTGCTTCACCATTAAAGCTTGCATTCCATTTGTGATCCCAGGGAGAATTGAACTCCCGTATCTTGACTGAGAATCAAGGGTCCTTCCACTAGACGATGGGACCGGCTCCTAACAGGCTCGAGCACAAACCTGTTAGGAATTAATCGCGGGCTACCAACCCACGGTGCTCTTGAGCATGCTTTGGGATAACATACCCACAGTCAATATTTCAACACTCTCCGCGACTGCAAGGTAGAGGTGTAATAGGCTGTCAGGAAGCCGGCAAGACAACCTACGGTACCGGGGGCAGGATTTGAACCTGCGACCTTTTGGGTATGAGCCAAACGAGCTACCAGACTGCTCTACCCCGGTGGAGGAAAGAACGGGATTTGAACCCGTGGAACCCCGTTAGAGGTTCTGGAAGTTAGCAACTTCCCACATTCAGCCAGACTCTGTCATCTTTCCAATGGTGCAGGTTTTTAACGTGTGCCCGCAAAACAACGAAGACTTTTTTTGGACGGTGATTTCCTCAAAACACCAAGATCACGAGGAAGGATTCGAACCTTCAGCCCCCACGTTCAGAGCATGGTGCACCACCAGTTGTGCTACTCGTGAAAGGAATGGGTAAGTTGATTGAATCACTCACCCGGGTTACGAGGGCACTGTGAACAGGGCAGAACAGAACCTGTCCGGTCTGCAGCCCATCAGCACCCTCACACTTGCACTCAGAGAGTGCCAGAATCTTCTTGGGAGGCTTCCTGCCCCCGGAACCATCATCGCCCCCAGCAGTGACAGAGGGAATATTCCGCTTGCGGAGAGATGATACGGTTTCTTGCGTTTCCATCGTTGGACTCGTTTCTTTCTTGTTGGAAGCTTTGTAGAGGTACGTGGAATCGAACCACGGAGTGCAGATTCAAAGTCTACTGTCTTGCCACTAAACGATACCTCAGTGGGACCGGTGGGATTCGAACCCACGACGCGATTTCTCGATCAGGTTAAAAGCCTGGTGTCTTCAGCCGCTTGACTACGATCCCGGAAACTTACGTTATTTTCAAAGAGCAGGTGGTGAGCAGTGCCACCATCTAGAATCACTATATATCAGCCACTCTCCTTTTGCACCGAGAAGAGCACTTTGTAACGTGCCTCTATAGATTTCGGTGAGAGTTTATGATTGCTCCTCATCAAGAGAGTACCATCGCTCAGCAGGAAATTGTACCCTCTCAGTGGAAGGTCTTCGAATCCCTCTACCGATCCTTCGACCGAAGTAGAGATTAGAATTACGTAAATTCCTGAGTAAACTACAGATGCGATATCCCCAGGCGAGGGCTGTTCAGCCAATCCAGGCTGACTTGACACAACCATCCCAGACCTCGAAGTTCACGCGGTGCTGAGAGGGAATCTCATTCTGAGCCTCGAACAGCTTGCGGCCATTGACCTTGCAAACGCGAGTGGTCAACCCACTCGCCCAGACAAGACGCTTTGCTTCGATGAGAATCATTCCGTTATACTGGTCCATGAGAGCTTTTCCTTTTAGGAAGAGTTGGCGATGCTAACGAGAGTCGAACTCGTTACGTCACATTGACAATGTGATGGCTAACCGTTTGCCTTTAGCACCATTGGCACCCCGTGGCAGATTCGAACTGCCATTGTGCGATTAGAAGTCGCTGGTCCTATCCATTGAACGAACGGGGCGTGAGAGAGAGAAGCGAGGGACTAAGGGAGTCCTCCAAGCGAGACCGAATGAATCAGCCCACTCACGAACAGAGGCTTGTAGCTCCTGCATATTCATGTCATCATCGTATCGATATTTGTTCTCTCCTGCAGTAGCGCAGGAGAGTTCGTGGGCAAGGAGTGCAACTTCAACTGTTGAACTCGAGGCCATGCAGCGAGCAACCATTGTTAGTAGTCCGTCCATGGTTCAGTTATACTCCACTGAGAGGTGTGTTACACCCCAGTAGCGCCAGAGGGATTCGAACCCACGACATCCGGCTTGTAAGGCCAGCGCTCTACCACTGAGCTATAGCGCCATTTGTGTTCCCAGAGGGGATCGAACCCTCATCTTGACGTTAGTTCTGGTTTCTCCCCCGGGGGATTCCAGCCATCTGCTTTTCCATCTTAAGCGATGGGAACATTGATTGCACCAGAGTCGTGCTCTATACACCAAGGCGAGGGGTTCAGTTATACACGAATCGAACGTGCGAGGTTCACATCATGCGAACCCTGTAACACAACAACCCAAACCACTCCCCATTCATCCTCTGATTGAACTCTCACATACCTGCAGATAAGAGAGAGTTTTGAGCGATCGGTGGGATTCGAACCCACGACATCCTGCTTGGAAGGCAGGAGTTCTACCACTGAACTACGATCGCACCTGTGGAGCTACGCAGATTCGAACTGCGATTAGCTGGATGCAAACCAGCTGTCCTGCCATTGGACGATAACCCCATACGGCTCTTCTTTAGACACAGGAGCCGGAATGTGTCGGTGTTCTCGGTGAGACTCGAACTCACTGCCTTCGATTTAGGAAATCGACGCTCCTCCTAGCGAGCTGCGAGAACATTGGCATTACAGTGTTGGTGTCATGATCAAACTCTCTTGCGAGAGTTTTGCACCATCGGAGGGACTCGAACCCACAAGACCCAGTTTCGTAGACTGGTGTTCTTCCATTGAACATCGATGGTATTGGAGGATAGGGCGAGATTTGAACTCGCACTGCCCAGATTAACAATCTGGTGTTCTAACCAGTTGAACTACCTATCCAGATCTCCTGTTAGCTGTCCAGGAGCTAAAGAGTGCTGCCTCACTCTCGGTGGGTGTGGTCGGAATCGAACCGACGGCATCCTGCTTATCAGACAGGCCATCTAACCAACTGATGTACACACCCAGGGGTTGTGGAGACTCCTTACCGGGGAGTCTCAGTTATATGATATAGCATCCGGTAACTGTTTGCACTCGGAGTGCACTATTGCTGTGCTCTTTCGTAAACAAGGAACCCACTCTGGTAAGAGCACCCAGGTGAGCTAGTTTTGCGCTCTTCTACCTTTTATCCAAAGACCAGAAGAGATTAGATTTTCTGCGATTGATCGAGAGCAAAGTTTTGACTCACCAGTTGAAGAACAATAAATCCACTGTTTTCCATACTGTGAGTTTCCGCTTCCTGACTGTCGAATCGAATTCTTCGATCCAATTGCATTTTTTGCATCATTGGAAAGATGTTTCCCACGCATTGTGAATGCGGTCAAACGTCCTTCTCTATACAATCTTTTAGAAGTTTCAGAACGCTGTTTGCGTCCTTCAGCAGAAATTGCATACTTTCGCAATGACAGCAGTCTGTTTGAATTGAACTCTTCGTTCGATTGAACATGGTACCACGATCCGTGGCCGCCAACTGTCATGTTGTACGTCATATTACTTTCTACGAATTCTTCTGTTACGAATAGAGATTCGGCATATAGAGCATCTTCGATTGAAGATGCAACATACAGTATCTCTTTCGTAAAGTTTTCCTTTCCGTATTTTGATATTGCTTCATTGATAAGCTTTCCACTCCCGTAATAGTCATTTTCAAGACTAGAACTTGAGTGCTTACCAATATAGATTTTCATATTCACAAGATTGCGAATTATGTAAACGTAATGCACCATGATATGCATTATATGATGAAAATCGTGTGTGGAGGCGCAGGGAATCGAACCCTGGTCCAACTGTCTCTCTCTACAGTGTGACTCACATGCTTGCTGTATATTTTACGTACCAGCTAGACGCTCATAGTGTCTGCATTCACTGTGTGGTTACTCTATGATCTTACCACACCGATATCCGTGTTGCACTGCAGCCTCCCCACTCCACGGAGAGAGGAGAGACATTCAACTGCTGGTTGCTAACGCCGCAAGCGCGAGAGCGGGAACGGATGCATCAACGTTGTCGTTGGCATTTATTGTTGCTCGTAGTATTAAGGTCCTTGCAAGCCGGGACCGCATGCACTCTGCAGAGATTGACCGCTGTCGAAGCCGATCGCCCCCATATTAAGCAAGAGCTATTAAGCTATTTGCTTGAACATCGTATTGTCAGAGAACGTACCTGTCAGAGAGACAGGATTTGTGCAGAGAGAGGGACTCGAACCCTCATGTACCGAAACTTGAAGTCGGCGTGTATGCCTATTCCACCATCTCTGCATGGGGAGCTCAGAATGGGTGTTCCTTGCTCCTTACATTTATTACTATACCCTGCTACACCGAGCTTTGCACTCCTTTGTTTCTTTTTTTTACTGCGCACTCATAAGAGCTAGCGGATCAGGGCATGAGAGACCCGGCATGGGGCAGACAGTACCCTCATCAGAAGTGGCCACCGGGACACCAGGAGACCCACCAGAGCTCCCAGAGTGAGAGGGGGCAGTACCACCAGCCCCAGAAACCGGGGCACTTGCAGAGGGAACAGAGGGTGCACCAGCAGAGCCACCATAGCCCCCGCCAGTTTGCTCGACACTGCAAGATGCAGTGCCCTCAGCAAGAGAGATCAGCGCAAGAGAGGTGAAAAGAGCAGCAAGAGTACGCCTCATGGGATAAACCCTCCACCGAGAAGTTGAGATCACTCGAGACACCCTGCCCAGTGGCAAGGTACCCATAGTGCCTCAGGAGAACCCGGAAGGCAGCCCGAGCATCGTGACCATTGAGCGTGACAATCGTCCCGTTCTTGAGGGTCATCGTGAACTCTGTCGAGCCACTCTTGGTGGTGATATCGAAGTTATTGCCCGGGCGGAGCTCAGTGCGGGTAACGAGAGCGGTACCCCCGCGGTACTGGCTGATCCGAGCAGAGCGAGAGGGGTGACGGAAGGAGCGATTCTGGCGAGTGGTCTTCATGTTGTTTGTACTGTATCTTTCTTTCTAACAATTTGCAATCAAGCTAACTTTTTTGTTGCTGCCGCAACCAAGCGAACAATGGCAGTAAAGAAGCAGCTAAGCGAAACGTAACCGACAATGTACTGGGTTGCAAGGGCCCAGTTCCCACGGAGAGCCGCAAAGAGCGGAGTTGAGAAGAACGCCACAATGAAGAGCTGAAAGATGATCTCAGCCCAGTCTGGACCCCCGGGAGGGGTCTTCTGCGGACCGCTTGGTTTGGAAGGTTTGAAACCGACTTCGAACTCTTCGACAGTACTCATCGTTCTTGCACCTGACGTTTGAGAGTGTACTGAATAGCATGTGAGTGCAAGAGAACCGCCGTAACAAGTTCCCAGCCTTGCTTTCCGAGATCATCGAGGTGATCTTGTATCCCCTCATGGGGACTGAGTGTGAGGACATAGTACTCCCATGCGGTCATCGAACAATCCCTCCCGCATCACGGGCAGAGTCCATGCTCACAAGGAGCTCTTCGGTCTCGAAAGCAAGCTGGGTCCCGGGGACAGTGATCCACCCCCGCTTGATCCGGGTGGGACCGGGCTTGCTACACCCACCGTCTGTCATGATGAGCACACCGTCCCACTTCCCGCGGTTCTTGGGCAGATTCACAAACTCGGTCACTGCATCGAACGAGGTACCCCCGCAAGCAGTACGGGTGGCAGCGACACTCTGACCGCGGTGGTACCGAGTGAGACTGTCCTCGTACACAACCGAGTCGAACACAATCGTGTCAACATCGAACTTGCGGGTGAGCTGGGCAATCTCGGCAAAGATGAGCGAGATCCACGAGGAGTCCATGGAACCAGATTGGTCAATGGCAATGAGAACCTTTGCCACGTGACCCCGCTTGCTGCCAGGGTGGATCATGGGATACTTGCGGGAGATCCTGCGGAGAGTGTGGGTCATGTCTCCACGCTGCAGGGTGCCGAAGAACTGACGCAGAACCTTGCGCCAGGGGATTGAGTTGCTGATTGACGCAATGATCTCATCGCACATTTCCTGAGGGATCGAACCCCAACCATCCGAGCGGCCCTTTGCCTCGGCAACAGCGCTCTCGACAATCTTACGAGCCTTTGCCTTCAGCATGTCCTCGTCCCCGCCCATCTCACCAGCATCACCCCACTGAGAGTGATCACCGTGCCCACCGGGCTGACCTCCCCCGCCGGCAGAGTTCATCCGCTCCTTCAGCTCCTCGGGCCATTTCTCCATGAGGACGTTGAAGTAGTAATCGCTCATCTGCAGGTGGGGGAAGGAGAGGAAGATCTCCTCAACGGTCTTGAGAGCAGCTGCGAGCTTGGGGTCAGCCTTGATCTCCTCGCTTGCCTCGGGAATCCGCCCGGGCAGAAGAGCGAAAGAGGGCACCTCGTGCTTGCTGTGATACAGCACGCTGTTGATGCACAGATCGGTTGCAATGTTCCAGAGGTGGTGGGGATCCCGAGCACGGTGAATCACGTGGCGGTTGAGGAAGTGCTGCAGCTCGTGAGCAACGACGAAGATCTGCTCGCCAACCGTGTGAGAGGTCATGAACTCAGGGTTCATGCCAATGTAGAAGGTATCATTCGCACCATCATACCCGCAGCAAGCTGTGGAGACATCACGGGTGATGACCTTGCGCATTTGGCGGAACAGGCTGCAGTAAAAGGGCTCGTGCACGTAGAGTCCAGCAGCGATGGGATTCATGTTGAACTCGTAACTGCCCTTGGGCAAAGCATGTGGCATACGAGCACGTTTGCGGGCAGAGTCCTCAGCTTTCTTCTTCGCCTCAGCCTGCTCAGGAGTGAGCTCAGACTTGGGAAAGTGACCAACCGGGTACTGGGGAGCGGGAGTATTTTCCATTGTTCCTTGCCTTCTTAAACAGTTATACCACCCTCTGGGCTGGGTTGCACCAGTGGTGGCTCCTGAAACCCGTTGAGTGGGTAAGTCCTTCTTGAGGAAGGCCGGAATGTTGGGCTCCATACCAACACCCTCTTGCCCGGGTTTGACGCCGAACACCTCGAGGAGCTCGGTCACAGTGCGGGAGTGGAAGGCCACGATCTTCGCCAGCTGGCGGACACCGTTGGGCTTCTCAGCAATACCCAGCATCTTGCAGGTGAAACCCACACGAGCCTCGGGATCGAGCACCTTGTAGAAGCTCGCAACATTGTCAGCCATTGAGTCGGTGAAAGCCTCCACAGAACCAGGAACCGAGTCATCCTTCGTGGCCAGAGCCTCAATGGCAGTGACGAGCTCATCGACAAGCAGAGACCGCTTCTCGGGGGTGGAAGCCTCGATCTTGCGAGCAGTGGCACTCTCACAAGCACGCTCGAGGATATCCTGAGCAGTCAGCCGAGTATCGTGGGTCTTGCCATACCCAACGAGGGCAGAGGCGAGATCCGAGCCAATGAACCCAGCAGCCAGCTGGTAGAAGAGCGGATCCTCGGGCTTCTCACCAACACCAGCCAGGATCAGGCTCTTGCCCAAGCGCGACCACGAGCGGGGAGAGGGAGAGACCTTCCCACCCTCGACCTTTGTGGGGGTGAGGGCATTGGGCTGCTGGGTGAGGAAGTCCTTGCAGACATCCGGAAAGGCCTTGTTGAAGGCGAGGAACTCATCCAGATTCGCCTCGAGATCGATCACGAAGAAGCGATCCAGCAGGGCGGGGTCGAGCTCGTTCACCTGGTACTGGGCGCTGGCGTTGATCGCCGTGAACACCCGGGTTTCAGGGTGGAGAACGTTGCCATTGAGCTGCCGATCGAGAACGATCTGGAACGCAGCCTGCATGACCTCCGGGGTTGCGCGGTTGAGCTCATCGAGGAACAGAGCGTGGGGAGCCAGGCAAGCAGCCCGGATCCAATCCGGGGGGTTGAAGCGGGTCACATTCCCATCGGTCGAGGGCAAACCCAAGAGATCGCCCTCGGTCATCTGCGAGAGACGGCGATCAATCACCGGGAGCTTGAAGTGCTCGGAGGCAACCTGACCCACCGCCTCCGATTTGCCAATCCCGTGATCCCCGCGGATCATGACCGAGACAGAAGCCGGGAGACGCGAGACAATGGACTTGAAAGTAGAGATGCGCATGTGTTTTCTTTTTGCTTTTTTCTTCGGACGTTAGTTCTTTTTGGCGGCAGCTCCGCTGCCTTACATTCTCAGTTATACCCCACCGTGGGGTGTGTTGCACCCTTCAGCGACCCATGGCAATTCGAATATCGGAGACCATGGAGTGGCTCACAGGCTTGTCCGTGAGCACATCGAGTCCAGCAAAGCAGGGAACACCATCAGTGACACGGATCTCACTGAAGATGAACCACCTGCCCGCAGCAATCATGTAATCACCAGGAAGCGGGTCCCTCTCTGCCTGCAGAGGGTGAGGAGGGAGGGGTACGTTAACCAGCTTGGGGTGCCGTGCCATGGTTCAGTTATATCCCATAGCAGTAGGCCTTGCACCGAGGGTGCTCTAAGGAAACTTGGGGAGGAGTCTCTTCAGCGGGTTTCCTCCCCCGCCTCTTTGGGAGCTCGGTGAGAGTCTGCGGTGGAATCTCGCGGGTTTCGACCGTGGGAGACTCAACCCACTGAACCCGTGTGTACTCGGGAACAGAGTGACTCGGGAGCTCCGGAGCTTTCGCGGACTCAGAGATTGAAAGAGCCAGGGTCATCTCATCTGGCGAGGGGTATAGACACCCAAGGGCTGCGCAGAGAGCATTGACTTGAGCCTCGCTCCGAGCTCCGCTCTCTCGAACAAGCTCTTGAATTGTCGTCTTTCTCCGAGTGCAGACATCAGTGAGAGTCAGAGGAGCCCTCTGCGTTTTCGGAGACCGTGAGCGGGGAACGCCAGTCATTTTACAATCCTTGCTTGAGTTGCAATGCGATCCATTGCCGATGCAAGAGCATCCTGAAACTCGGGAGAGAGAGCGCGGAGCCGAGCCTCGCGGTCCTTCGGAACAGGAGCACCCACTGCAGCACAGAGAGACTTAAGCACTCGAGCAGAGGCATCAATCACGTTATTGCGAGCAGAGGAGGTTGACATTGGGTGACCAATCTCTCCCATGATCACACAGATATCAGCATACTCGACACCATCAGCCTGAGAGGCGGTTGCATATTTCGCAGACTTGGGAGCAACACCCTCATATTTCGATTTCTGTTTTGGCTTGTTCATCAGTTAACCATTATAGACTGTTGGAGACCTATTTGCACTCTGAGGCTGAGAGTTTAGCTGTCTCTGCCTCTCCACGTGTTTGATACGAGCCGAGAACAGTATCGCTCCTCAGTGCCCAAGCGCGCCCAATGAGCTCATAGCTCGGTTCAGAGGGTCCATTGACCCTCCACCCGGCGTTGTAGATCACATCGCACCGAACGTAACCATTAACACGATCTTCGATCGTCCTCCAAGTCACCGGCACGGCTGCTGTGAAGCAAGCAATCAGAATCGCTCCAACTGCAGCGACAAAAGAAACTCTCACCCAGCTTGCAGCGAGAATAGGGAGGTGACCAGGGTGAATGGGAGGACGATCGGTCATGACACGCTCTCAGAGCTCCCTGGAGTGGTGGAGCCCAGTTGGTACAGCATTTGAGGAGGTTGAGATTTCGAAGCACTTGGCTTCAGCCCAGACTTGAGCATCTGCAAGAGACCTGAACATTGCGCGGGGAGGTTCACCAGGCTTGGCAGGATCGTGAACGTACCACCACTCAACTCGTGGGTTCCGCAGGTGCTTATCGTCTGTGTAGCTCTTCTTTGCCATGTTCTAGAGCCACTCTATGCCACCCAGAGGGGTGTTGCACTAAAGAGAGTGGGACTCCATTGGCCAGAGCCTCGGCCTCTTCTGGTGTGACAGTGTACTGTTCAGCACGCTGAGAGAGCATGCCAGTCCTGAGACGGAGAACAACAGCCTGCCGGGGATCGAGCTCATCGAGCGCTCGTTCAACGCAAGAGAGCAGTTCAGCTCTCTCGAGCTGCTCCTCAGGGTTCGGGCTGGGATCGGGGTAGGAGGAGAGAATCGTCTTCATTGAAGTGCCATCCTCACCAGGAGAGGGCTCACGATCAAGAGAACTCACTCCCCCGCTTGCTTGCAGAGTTGCACGGATAATGTCAGAGCTCTCACCAGTGATCTGAGCGAGTTCATCATATGAGGGCTCAGAGCCAAAGGAAACACGGTACTCCTCCATTGCTTTGAAGAGCTGGGTCTGCAGCCTCTGGCTATGCGAGGGCATACGGATCATCCTCTTGTGGGAGGCAGCGGCAGCCCAGACAGCCTGGCGGATCCACCAGACAGCGTAGGTACTGAACTTGTACCCCCGGGTTACATCGTACTTCTCGACAGCTCGCATGAGACCGATTGCGGCCTCCTGGATAAGATCCTCAGTAGGAGGCATATTGCCAGCGCCAAATCCCCCACGGTGGGAGACAGCATCCTGAGCAATCTTGATTGCCAGCCTCATGTTGCGGTTAACAAGTTCATCCCTGAGACGCTTTGCCTGAGCAGTGAGACCCCGGGATTTAGCAATCCCATATGCAGTGAACTTGACCTCGAGCTCCTCATGAGACATGGGAGGAATCTTGCCAGCCTGCCGTACAACGAAACCCAGTGTATCTCGAGATTTCGAAACATCACTGTGGGGTGGCTTCCGCTTGCCAGAGTTCTTGTTTCCCTTGAGATTCATGGCTTAACTCCTCGTTCCACAGCTCACTCACACCAGGGTTACCCCTGAAGAGAGGAGCATTGAAATCACGCTCAGCCTCCTCAGCGAGTTCCCTCTCAAGGGTTTCCTGCTCAGAGAGTTCCCAACGCTCATGGTGCTCCCGCCTCTTGGCACGGATAGAGAGTTCCCTCTGAGTATATGCAAGCTCAGTCTCCCAGAGATGAGTGGGAAACTTCCTCGTACGGTCACGGTTCCGCTTGTAGAGGTCATTGAGCTCGGTATGCAGAGTACGGGAGCTCTCGTGCAGTTCTGAATCGCTCATGAGAGCGAAATCATCGAGAGAAATGCGAGCAGGGACAGGGAAGGGATACTGCACGTTAACGCTACGGGTGTTCTTCATTTGATTTTCTTCTTAACTCTTAATTCGTTCGTTTCAGAGATATCTTCTGCAGTACATTTCAGACTTTACACTGCTCTAAGCTACTTTGCACTCTCTCAGCTTCAATTCATTTCTTGGATTTGGCAAATGAAGATTTGAATTGAAATTGATTTGATGATTTAAGATTTAAGCTCTCGCTCTCTTTTTGTACAAGAAAATGTTGAAATGAAATCTCTCCCGCGGGGGAACTGAGAGACTCGAATTTAATCTTGCTCTCTCAGTCTCTCTGAGTTATAGTCTCTTCACGGGTTTGGCAGCCCGGTCTTTGACAACTTCAGGATCCCACTTAACACATGCTAGAGTCATTCTGAGCCACATGGGAGAGTACTTCTCGCTCAGTGTGTTCGATTCTAGCTGAATGAAGTGAGAGACATTGGGATCGATCCGATGGTCAGAAGAGCGACCAAGCAGAATGACGGGCTTTCCGCTAATCCACGAGAGCTTACCTGCAAGGTTATCACTCACTTTCAGACCTCCAGACTGTTTTCCACCGTGATAGAGTCAGACGGATTGACTGGAATCGATCGGCTATTCCAGAAGGAAACAGGCAGATTGCAAAAGAGATATCAGATTTTCTCCTCCCAATCCAAACCTGAACAGTATCACCAGATGAGATTAGATCTCCAGGGGAGGGTCCGATCATATCACTGTGGCTTCCATTTCAGGTCCGAAAGGATGAGTCTCATCACTCCAACCTCACCGAGCCTGATTGTACCATTCGAGTCAATGGTCTTGCACCAGCTCCATCGCCACTTTCCATGATACCCAAGAACAACCCAAGCAACTCCCATTCGAGTCACGAAGAGAGAACCTGCATGGCTCCTCAGTGGACTATCATCCGGTACCTCCATATTCAGACTCTACACCACAGCCACCGGCCTTGCACCGAGGTCACTCCCAGCCTCTCTCCTTTAATAGGTGCAAGGGTTCGGACCCGGTGGTATAACTGAATCATGGTGGGGAGGAACCCACCACCCCCGTAGCACCCCCGTGGTGCAACACGCTGTTTGGCGTGATAAACTGAGAGTTAAGGAGTCGCACAGATGGCCAAAGAGAGCACCTCGCAGTCCGGCATGAAGCTCGCCTTCAACGAGATCCCTAACTTTCGGCACGGGATGAACGTGCTCGATATCACGGTTCCCGAGGCTCTCAAGCGGCGCATCAACACTGGTATTGACTGGGTGAACGAGGCCTTTGGCGGTAAGGGTCTCACTCCTAGCACGGCGGGCTTGCTCACCGGCACCCCGGGCGCTGGCAAGACCACGTTCCTCCTGCAGCTCGCCGACTCGCTCACCGGCTCTGGTCATGTGTGCCTGTTCAACACGGGTGAGGAGAGCCTCTTGCAGGTCCGCACGACTGTTGAGCGACTCGGGGTTCGCAATGGCTTCGTCCCGGGCAATGACCGCATGGCGGCAGATGTGCTCAACCATGCTGACATGCTTGCTCGCTCGAATCCCGGCAAGCAGGTCGTGCTGATTTGCGATTCATTGCAAACGCTCGATGATGGGTTCTACCCCAATGGCGCCACGAACTCGATGACCCCCATCCGCGTGTTCGAGATGTTCACTGAGTGGGCGAAGGCGACCTTTGGCATTGTCCTCGTGATTGGCCAGGTCACGAAAGATGGCAAGTTCGCCGGCAAGCAGCAGCTCATCCACATGATCGATGTGCACGGGCACCTCATGATTGACGAGAAGCCCAAGAGCGAGACCTATGGCATGCGCATCTTCAAGATGAAGAAGAACCGCTTCGGTTGCAGTGGCAAGGGCTTCGTTCTCAATCTCGACTCGAAGGGTCTCACCGAAGCCGGCTCCTACACTGGTGAGGGGGAGGACGAGTGACTCCTGGGAGTCTGCTAGTATCCGGTCCCCACTTTGAAAAATACTTGCTCGTAATTTCACTCAGTTCTCTTGATCTGAGTGACTCCTCGTACGAGGACAAGGGAATTTTCGAAGCGACAGCTCTCTTCTCCTCCTCTGCACGGAAGATGGTCGGCGAGCTCGAAACAAACTATTCCTCGTACAAGTCGTGGAGGATCCTGAGTCATGCTGGGTGAGAACGGACTCTTGCTTGCTTCCAGCCGCGGAATTAACGGAAAGTGCCGTCTTCTTCTCGTGATTGGTCTTCCAGGAGACCCAGAGGACTTCATCACGATTCTTACTCGGAATGGACAATCATTCCTCGAGTCTGGAAACGCGTACGATGTGTCTTCGGGCCTCGCTCTTCATCCCAGTCAGAGCGTGTGGAAAGTCTTGAGGTAACGTTTCGATGAAAGTTCTTCCAGGGAGTCTCATCTGCACGCATGATCGTGTTTACACAGAGGGAGTGGCAAGACTTAACATCTCGATTGCATTTCATCAAGGCGGAAGCGATAACGTACTGTCCATTTTTAAATGTGGAAACATTCTCCCTGTTACTGTGTACGGGAGAGTATGCAGCTCAAAGAGCGAGCTGACAGGGAACTGGGATGTCTTGTCAGAGAACTACAGACAATGAACGTACTGCCAGGAGATCTCGTCTGTTCTTACGCAGGAAGAATGACGAGCTTGATCGTATCTCTTGCTGCACGAACAGAAACAGAAACAGAAAGAGATATGGTGAGAGATATGACCCCGTGCATTTACAGTGACGGTGCTGTTCTCTGTGTACGTGTGCTGGGAAAATCTGTTAAATCTCAAGACGAGCTGACAGGCAGTTGGGATGTTCTCTCGTGGGATTTCAAATGAGACAAACATATCCTGGCGAGATTTATTTCACGAGAAATTTCGGTGGATCACTTCAGATTGAAATAGCTCTCTCTGCAGAGTGCGGAAACTCAGCAACTCGAACTCGTTGTCTCACACTCTCAAAGAGCGGAGAGATCATCAGGATTGGTTGCACGAACCGTACGAGTCATACTCCAACAGAGAGCTGGACTCGGTACAGGAGCAAGCCATGAAGCTTCCGGGTCAGCTTGCAGCACGGTATCTCCCTGAACATGGATCTGCACATGTTATTATCGTTCTTACCGTTGATAAGAAACACAGGAATTGTGGCATTCGCCTCACAGAACTTAGAGTCAGCGAGACTCAGGTTGAGTTTAAACGAGTCACGTTTGCAGAGTTTATACGTACAGATAACGCCTGGTGCTCATTCAAATGATCAAGCTTCCCGGACAGATTGTATTTCGGCGGGCGGGTATTCAAACACGTCATACAATTCTGGAATGCTCAATTATCATTTCGGTCAAGGAAGAATTCATAGGACTAAAACTTATGCAAGACTGTAAGATCGATCGTACCGAGTTTGAATTTGAAAGCTGCAATCAAGCAGATTTTTCTTCGGTCTCGCGTAATTGTGCGTGGTACACAATCGTAGAAAGCGAATGATGAACAAGCTTCCTGGTCACTTGATGCTGAGACTCATTCCAACTCAAGACCGTATACAGTGCGCTGTCGTTCTTTCTGTCATAAAATTCAGAATGAACACTGGCAAACGTCTCCAGTCAAACGGTCGTGTAGACGAGACGACAATACAGCTCTCAGCGTGCACTGTGAGAGAGTTCCCACGGATTGGTATGAACGGTGACTGGTATGTTGCTAAACAGACCTTATCAACCTGAGACTCCACCCGTGAGTGAGGGTAGAGCTTAGGAAGAATCTGTACAACGTAGGTATCACACTCTTGTCGAGTTGGAAAGACAGCAAGAGTCTCCCAGGTGTCATCTTCCACCCTCGGGAGATTTGCATCCCTGAAGCCTCCCTTGACAACCCGAGCCTGAACTCTCCACCGTGTGTTTTCAACACGATCTCGTTCAGCCTCAGCCTGTTCCTCTGGCCCGGGGATCCACTCTTTTAGAAGACTGCTCAGTGTTGTCTGCACAGGTTAAATAACCGTGCAAATGCGCTCGCTGAGTCCAGCCACGCCTTCACCTGCACTTTTAGTGCATCTGGCATGAGTGTGAAGTTAACAAAGGTATGAGCCCGCGTTCCGCTAAGGACAACTCCCCCGGGGGTCTGTCCGCTTGGCTGTGTTCTGATATGCGCAGCAAAGGCAAGAGGAGCTCTGTGATCGAGTACCTCGAGTCCATGCTCAAGAGTTGGAACGACAGAGCTCATCCCAAGAGTACTCCCTTTGACGAGTTAAGTCGTGAGAGCTCTGAGAGGAGCTCCAGGAGCTGCTGCTCAAGAACAGGGGCAGACTCACCCTTTGAGCGTGCGGCTGAGATGTTCTCTCTGAGAGCGTTGATCTGGAGAGTCAGTGTTTCTTTTGTCTTTGATTCCATGCCTCTATAATAGGATGGAACACGAGAGAGTGTTAACTCTTCTTCATCGCTCCCAGTTTCAAGTTTGAGTTTGACGCCGATCTTAGGAGATTGCACGGTATAATCATCATTCCGAGAATCGTATTCAGACTCGACAGCTGAAGAAATCTTCTCTGCTGCACTGCATGCAGATTCAATTGCAGTCACAATCTCCTCGAGAGCTTCATCTCCCTCTGCATAGCCACCGTTCTGAGTCTGGTGACTCCTCCCCATGTGGTAGAGCTCAAGGAGGTGACGGATTGTCACAAGACACTTAGCTGGCTGGTGATCGGACTCAGAAGCGAGAGCATCGCTCTCAACACCCACGGTGTCCGGCCGCCCAGTATAAAAATTCCTCATTCCGCCCTTACCTTTGAGACAGTTATCCATGATCAAAAAATACGAAAAGGCCCTGGACTTTACAATCCAGGGCCAGGTATGAGAGATTTTAACTCTCGGTTTGTTTTAAGGCAGCAGGAGCAGCAGCCTTAGCAGCCGCCTTAAGGGCGGCCTTTGCAAGACGAAGAGCAGTCTTCAACTGATCAACGCTGAGCTCCTGCGAGGCCTTCACCGCAACAGGATCCGAACTCGCCTGAGCCTTTGCAGCCCTCTCCGCCTCACGAGCAGCCTCGCGCTCGGCCTTCTTCTGAGCACGAGCAGCCTCGCGCTCGGCCTTCTTCTGAGCACGAGCAGAAGCAGCCTCTTCCTTCTTCTTGGCGCGCTCGGCAGCCTTGCTGGCCTTCGCAGTCGCCTTCTCATCAGCACTCAGACGAGGCGGACGAGCAGGAGTGGCCTCACCACGCTCCTTGCGAGCAGCGAGATCGGCACGAGCCGCAGCAACCAGGTCTTCAACATTTGGAACAGTTTGATCGGACATTTGATTTCCTCTGAACAGATCTTACTACACGGCTCTCTTTTTTAAAAGAAAAAAGTGAGTTGCAACTTCATTATTCTCCCACGCAGATTGTAGCATACCATGCTCACATGGGCCCAAGGGTTGTTGCACTTTCATCTTTCTCTTGGCCGGGAGACCTTGTGATAGCCACACTCAGAGGTGGCCAGCTCACACTCTCGTGTGTTCTCTACAAGGAGCTGAAGGCTTCTGCCAGAGTAATGTCCTGCGTGGAGCTCAACAGTGTGGGTGATCTCTCGCGCAGGACAGAGAGTAGTGCAACACCCTGAGAGCTGTGGTACAGTGGCTCTATGGTCGGCTCTCTCGTGGTGTGGATATCCCGTGATCTCGATGTCATCGAACCCGAGATCCTGATAGGAATCCGCGTTAGCGCTGACTCCTTCGTGAACATATCAGTACAGTCGAACAAGATCGACACACGTAAGTGCTGTATCAAGATCAGCGATTCAATCTACGATGAGTCTGCCGAGGTCACAGTTCTACAGGATCTCATGATTGATGGTGAGTGCGATGACTATGGCTGGAGGAAGCTTCTCCATGTCTTCTGAGACGCCTTTCTCTGGCCCTGGAACACTCATTACTTACGTACGTTACGATGGGAGCGTGCGATCATCTCTGCTTTTCTCGTGTGTGCGAGATAAAAAGAATGATCATATGATGCTGATCATATGATGCGTACCAATGAGATTGAGTATGGGCTGGTCAGACCCGGCATGTACCCAGAAACGTCAGCGGTATGGAGTGAACATCTTAAATCAACTGACACCGGTGTCTGGCGTGTAGTATGGAGGCCTGAATTATGAAACCCTCACTCGGCACTCTTGCGAGGAGTTCCATAAACAACGAACGCTCTGTAAGACTCTCAATTCTTATCTCAGCTGAAGATTACGGTGGTACTAACGCTGCTATTTTTAGATACTCAATCCACGAACTTGAGCTAAACGGGATCGGTGTGTACGAGTATTCAGATAAGAGCGCTTATTGCAAACCAGTTGGTCGCTTCGTAGGTACGTGGACTTGCGAGTGGAGACCGTGATGCATCCGATTGTGCCAGGGATCTTGCTCGGGATGATAACAACAGGCGATCGAGTGATCCTTGAAATCTCGCTCGCAGCGCTAGCGGAACACGCTTGTAACACTCGTATCGATTTTTATGTTGTACTCGAGCTCCGCGCAAGAAAAAATAAAGCCCTGTGGGCACAGTACCCACGAGATGGCATCTGGTCTCGTGGTACAGGTGACCGTGAGAGTCTCAAGCTGTGGAGTGCAGTATGGCGACCATTAGTTCATGGAGCACCGGTACGCTTGTTGGAATCACCGAAGGGGGCGGATGCAGACTCACTGTACTCATTTCAGCAATTGACGTTGGAAACTTCGACGTTTCGGTTCGTGAGATTGAGCGTGGGATGATATCTGCTGGCTTCTATAACGTAAACTGCGTCTTCTCGTATAGGACGGTACCGCCCGATGAGATGCTACGTTGGGTTTGGACATGTCTATGGAAACGTTTAGCACACGCTCTGTTGGTGATCTGCTAGCAAGCGTAGAATACCCAGGAGGTGCGAGACTTGAGATCATTATCTACCTCGAAGACAGCCATGTAATTGCGCTGCCACTTCAAGCGCGTGTGTTCTCAAACCGCGGTGTTGGTCTTAAAGAGCAGTTCGGATATAACACATGTGTTTCCTCGAGTGATACAAGAGTGAAGGAGGACTCAGCATTCTTCTCCTCACGAGAGTGGCTACGGGGGGATTGGATAAAATTCTGGTCAGTGCAATGCTCCCGTGAGCGTGGTATACTTGAGATTGAGTGCCCATGAGACTCCCAGGCTTGCTCCGCGTTTTTCGTTTCTCTGATCATGTGGGTTCAACAAGTGAAAGTCACTGTGCAGTTTCTGTTTCGATCTCATCCTACGAAATGCAGCATGTTACTCTCTCCTCACGCGAGCTCTACAGATCTATAACATCAGATTCTGGAGACAAACGCGTATCAGCACTCTCTCATAAGTGGGAGAGCGAGATAGAAAGTGGGAGCTGGCACAGTATCATGCCAATCGTGCATGTTACAGATCACACCGAGAGTCACTGACTCTCTGTTTGGTATAAACCTATGGCAGCATATTCCGAATCCTAGGGAGTGTGAGAGATGAGCGCTGGTGGTACTTCGAATGATCATGATGGGCTTGAGAGCTCACCTGATCCAACGCCCGGGAGTCTCGTATCAGTTCTCTCGGGTCTTGCGCACGGGGATCGATCATGCACGCTGATTCTCGTCATTGCTCCAAGAGCAATGGGCTTCGTGAGCTCGTGCATCTACATGAAGCAGCTGTACAGTGGTATAACCTTCCATGAAAGACAGCGCGTTTATGAGTACGTTCTCGCTTGAAAGACTCAGATCATGAAGTGCAAGTGTGGAACAGAGCCAGAGACATACCCTGCTCCTGGGAGTCTTACATTTTCCAAATCATCTTCCACCTCGCGGGAGATAAGAATTGTATTCACGTTTGATACGTGTTATATTAACGAGGCACACCAGCTGAGGTACTTCGATGTAAAACGAGGGTGCTTCAGTTACATGTATGCAGAGTGGTGGAGACCGCTGGATTGGTGCTCGATTTGTTTCGAGAAAACGTTTCGAGAGAAAGTTTCATGACTGTACTGAAACCGGGGTTGCTCTATGGGATTCGGGATAGCGACGGATCATTCAGATCTTGGATCAGAATCTCGCATGGTCCTGCCACACTGAATCGAGGCAGCGCCTGGGCAGACACACCATCAATCGTTCTAGCATACCGCGGAGATGTTCAAATATGGATCGAGCGAGATATCCTGGCCCGGGATTCAAAGATACTGTGGCAGCGCTAGTTCAAGGAGAGCTATCGTATGACGCGTTTTCATGGTCTCAGTCTGCATCTCCGAGCATATTCATCGGCGGAACTCAGAGTAAACTGTACAGCCTGAATGCATCTGGACTCTCTTTTCTCATAACTTTCAGAGTAAAGACAAAATCAAGGCGGCTCAAATGTACATTTACCCAGGAGACATGATTGCAGTACTTGGCTGTCTCTCGCAAAATCAGATGAGGGGACAGAAAGTCATTCTTGAAATCCGTCTTGGCGACACTGCAAAAATGACTCGATACGGTGTTAAAACGGGATGCGAGGCTCCATATGCATGCATGTTTCTTTACAAATCAGCAGAGTGCAAGGCTGGAGCTCTGAGTGTATAATGAGAATTAAGAAACGTCACAGAAAGGTATTGGTGTCTCTTGGCAGGGAACTGATCAGAGTTGATAGTGCAATTTCAAAGCTCATTACGCTTCTTAACTCTGCTGGCTGCATTACACGGAACTCGTGTCAGGGCACGTGCGGGGGAAGCTGCAGAGTGATTCACAAGCGAGCGATTCCTGCTGACTGTCAATCAAGAGTGTGGATTGTGTTTGATTCAACGCACTCGAGCCAGCGTTTTGTTGATATTATTCGGAGAGAGTCAGACTCTGAGAGGCGTTCAGATTGGATTCAAGGACAGGGCACAGTACGATCTCAGGCATGGAGATGGAGAATCTTCCACGATGATTACAAACAGATTGTACATCTCTGCTTTCCAAGGTCTCATCTTGATTGGGTAGAGGAGAGATTGGAAGAGTACATCTGTGACGTCTTACGGAAATTTTACAGAAGAACAGCTGCTCTTCAAATCTTTCGGGATTGCATGGTATGCTAGCAATACTCAGTCCGGAGATATCTTTCACTATAGTACATCAGAAGATAACGGCTGCATACTCCGTATCGCAATTTCACCGTGTCCGACTAAGATTGGATTCGTATTCATCACGTCGTCCAAAGTGCGGATTCAGACGGTATGGTTGCAGCACGCTCTGTGAAAGTACTCTTGGATGTCGATACGGAGTACAGCTATTGTCACACTCAGAAATCGTAGACACCGTTCCGGGAGCACTGATCGCGTATATCCCAGGTGAGATTGGATTCATTATCATCTCTGAAGATGAGAGCACTGTAACAGTGCTATGGACCGATGGGGACATACAGAAGCGTGGGAAACCAGACCATGATCAGTCAAGCATTGTCTGGACTCCATGAACGGATCTGAATACAAGCCCTCGATACCTGGTTGTGCTGCTCTTTCATGCCCGAGTGAGAAAGTACGCAATGTAGCAGGTACAAGTTTCATCGTCATCTCTTGCTCAGACGGGATGGCACGTCTACTGTGGTCAGACAGTGAACTAGCTTATATGTCACTGTCAACGACACTAAAGTACGATTGGAGTCCTCAGTGACGCATACCCCGGGAACTCTCATACGATTTGATGTCGGAAATACTGTGAATGTTATTCTATCGTGGGATGATGATTTTCCGTATACTCTGTATTCAAATTCGAGTGTAAAGCAGATTCTCATCAAAGCTGCAGTGTCGCTCATGCATCCTACAGTTCTCTATGAACAAATGTAATCTCATCCGCCCTGGTGAGCTGTGGAAGATCTCCATGGGACTCTGCATTGGTATCTCTCTCTCGAAAACACGCGAGTTGAGACTCGTTCCATTCTCTCCATATCATCCCATATGGGAATTTGTCTTCAATTATTCTGATCAAGAGTTCCAAGAGGGACTCAGTAACCCTAGTACCCATGTGAGCATATGGGCACCACAATTACACCGGGCTCGCTTGATTTTCAGTCGAGCCTCGATAAGACTCGTGTTCTTCCGTGTGTTACTCTCTCAACTCGAGAGGGAGGACAATGTTATATAGTCTGCAATATTCTGTACAGTGATTCGCTATTTCGCAATCAATTCTTTACAAACTCCAAGGAAATACGTGGATGGGTACCACAGTTAATCCAGGAGCTCTGTGGTGTATTGGAGCGCTACCAGAAGCTCAAGGCTGGTCGCGAAAATGCTACGCTTACATTGTTATCTACAGTGATGGTGATAGAGTTCGACATCTTCTTTTCAGTGATGAACTCCTGATGTATCAAGTATCCCATGTGGGGAGAGAGATCTGGGAGCATGTCGACTAGAGCAGCACAGAGATACGGTTCGCTTGGCTCACTCATTATCTGTGGCTGGGGTGAGAGAGGGTCTCGAACTCTCAAGATCATTATCTCTTGCAAGCGTACCGGGGATGAGAAGTATACTGAAGGGTATGTTCTCCTCTCGTACGGGATAAGGTTCAGGACTCCGAATGATATAGGAAAGACTGTATGGACGACTCCAAAAGTGAAGTTACACCTGATCTAGAGAGGGCCCAGGGCACACTCTATAATGCTTACAGTGCAACTAACGGGCTGTGCTTCGTACACATTGATCTAAATGCTCTGGTATCACTGTGGAGTCACAGAATTGTTACTGACTACTCTGCGCGGGGAGACAAAATATGGTCGTACAAACAGTAACAGGAGATATCCTTGAGGTGATCAGATATACAAATAACTCAGCTCAGCTTGCAATTACGCTCTCTCAGATGCTGAAGCTCAGATCTCGTTCGCTTGGATTTGTACCGGCAACTTACACGAGGAAAGTATGGACAGCTCTTCAAAAGGAAGACTTGCAATGATCTACAGCCAACAGAATCGTGGACAAGTCCTTGCCATTGACATTGGGAAGATTGACGAGAAGCTTGTCTCTGTATGGTCCACTCGCGTGATTGTTAACAAAATCATCTCAACCTCAGGATCTCTGACAATATGGACCTACCAGGAACGCTGAGACTCATTAGCTACTCAACAGTAAACAAACTGTTCATTATCTTGCATCCCTGGGAGTTGTGGCCTCACAGTCTCCGTATTGCAACTCCGCCCTCTGATGTTGACAGAGTAGTCTGGAGCCCGCCGTGAACCGTGGATCACTCCATGTAGTCACACATGGAGTGTAAAGATCACGCCACTCGGGCTAGAATGGGCTACACTATGGGCACCCTGACCAGCATCTCGAGCGGGGGATACACGATACCATATGTCACTCTGAGAGAGGGACTGTACCTGTTCTCTAATGGCGTGAGACGGTACGGATCTCTACAAGGAACGATTTTGTGGGAATCAACTCAAGTCTGAAACCTGGTAGCATGTTCATCTACCCCCGCCCGGGGGTTGTTCTTGCGATTGACCTAGGATCTCTCTTCCTCTCACGGGGGAGGGTATCTCACTTTGACTCTGCGACGCTGAATCCTGACCCTCTATGGAGACCCGAGTATCGTGATCGCTGGAACTCTCTTCCGCTATGGAATCATCTCAAACAGAACGCGGGTTTATGTTACCCTCAACACGTTTAGTCTCTGTGCGCATGGTCTCGATCAGGCACCATATGAGTGTACCATCCTCTGGTACCCAGCTGTGTAACTCTCTCTTAGAAGCCCTCTGAGTTCCCCAGAACCCAATGAGAACTGTGAGTCCCAGCCCCTGGACGCCCCATCTCTTTTACCACATTTTTCACAAGTCACACTTTTTACATGGGTACAAATTGACCTCAAAAAATCACTCCCGTCCGCTCCCTCCTCCGCTCCCTGGGGGACTCTATGACTTCCGCGAGGGAAAGGATCCCTACCCAGCTCTGTACATTGGAATTACGAGCTCAAATTTCGATCGAAATGGCGAGTTTCACTCACTCTGGTCACACTATCTCGATGTCTACGATCAGTCAGTCTATGGAAGCCTCATCTGGAAGTATGATTGAGAGACTCCCTGGAGAGCTCTGTGATCTTTATAACTTGCAAACGAGATCGCCGGCTCTTTACATTGTTCTGTCAGCACCGCACGCAGCAAAGGCTACACGATTTTCAGTAATCTTTTACGATTACATTGACGATTACAACACAAGTTTGTCTGGTACAGTGCTGTGGGAATCAACCAGTAAGCGCTCTGAGTGAAACTTGAGAATCACGCGGAGTTCTTGAGAGAAAATCAGTGATCTTACCCCTGGACAGGGTAGAAGATTTACCACATTTATCACAATTTGCATTTTCCACGTGGGTACAAAATGACCTCAAAAAATGGCCCTGCAAGAGATGATCCCCGCCTCCCCGGGGCACTCTGTGATGCAGATTACTCATATGACACTGATCGATCACTCTTTATCACAATCTCTCGTGGGTACAAGGGACGTGATACCGAGATCTGGCTGCTCTGGAGCTCGCATTTCTCACTTTACTGGACAGATCTGTGCTCGATTGAGGTCTGGAATCCCGATCGTGTGGGTACAGAGTGAGAATTTCGAATCCAGAGTGGCTTTTCGATGGGAACTTGAGGTCCCAGCCCCTGGACAGGGTAGAAGATTTACCACATTTATCACAAGTGATGAGAATCGAATGAACCCTAGAGATATCGAAAGCTGTGAGATTTACCGCTCATGCGATGTACCACATGGGACTCTGATGGCGTTTGTAAGCTCTCGGAATGATGCATCATGCCCTGTATTCGTGCCAATCGGAGTGATTGGAGAGCGACATTTCTTCATTCTTGGGGGCAGGTTCTGTGCTGTCAGAGGCCCAATAAGGGGGCAAATTGTGTGAAATAATGAGAAAAAGTGTAACAAAATGTTACCATGGTAAATGTGAAAATTTTTCACGTTTTGCTCTTCAGAAAAGAGCCCGCAGAGACTCAGAGCACTCTGTGAGAGCGGAGGAGTGTCTGTGACAGGCAGAGAGTGAGCTGATCGTGCTCACAGTGATCAGCGCTCTCGGTGAGGCCCCCCCGCGTTCCACAGACTCAAGAATTGAGTTGAAATGCGTATGAGATCGGATATCTGTCACTCGCTAATTGGGTCAGAGAGTTCCAGAGTGAGCGAGTTGAGAGAATGGGGTCCTTCGGACCCCCGGGGGAGGAGAGGCCTGAACAGGGTCAGAGAGAGAGAATGAGAATGGGAGCGAGTGAGTGAGTCTGTACCAGTGGGTGGGTCCATCCATAGGAGAGAGCTCCCATATACAGATAAGAGAGAGTGTTGAGAGGGGAAGAAGAGTTAGCTTATGAGAGAGAGATTCTATTCTTGTCTCCGCCCCGGTGAGTCTCTCGAGTGTTGAGTCCGGTGCCCCTCCTGCGAGGCGCAGAGGGCTTATCCGGGTGCTAGCGTGCTAGTGATGAGGATTCATGTGCACAGGATTATAGGCCAAAGAGAGTGTGACTGTAAAGCTCCCGCGGTGAGTCTACAATTCGTTTGAGAAGATGAGATTTGAAATGAAAAAGAGTGAATCAGCACCAGGTGATCTTGTCTCTATTTCGCATGATTTTTCTGTACTTGGAATCTGTGTCTCCTCAAAAACGTACGACTCTGCGTACCGAATGCTCAAGCCTCGATACGTTATCTCTCTTGAAATGCAGAGTCTCTCCCACTCCCGGGTGCTGGTGACATCAGGTGTTGACGCTACTCAACGGACCCTGTGGAGCTCTAGCAATGGGAGGGGTTGAAGGGGATCGGATCTACGGTGGTGATATTGTCTACCTGCGGGATCCGGATCCTAAATTCGATTGTATTCTTGGAATCCGCCTCTCTCCTGCGGAGTGTAGAGAGGGATGGACACTGTATCTTATCTCATTCAAAACTTACAGCGAGTTCTGTATGTCGCCCATAATGTCTGCAACGAGTCTTCCAAAGAATCGAGTATATGAGTACACTCAGAGCTAACCGTCTCCCAGGTGATCTTGTCTCATTTCAAATGCCACGCAGAGGTGTTAGGAGTCTCCTTGGGATCTGTGTCTCAGCGGCTGGTAAGAGTCGGTGCATTGTTTCTGAAGAGACTCAGAGAGACTACCGAACAAGCAGGATTATCTCCAATGGTGCTGGGAGTCTCATATGGGATGTTTCGACACGATTAACCCCCTGCTTGGGGATCTTGTATCATACAGAACAGCATGGAATGAGTCTCCCTACACACAGGATTCTCTCAGTCTTACTGTCTGCATCTCCCAGCTGGTTCCCATTACAGCGAGAGGTGTGGGCAAACAACCTCAGTACATCATGTCAGACATTTTTCAGAAACATTTTTCAACCAATCCTCTGATGAGGTACCCAGGAGGTAAGATCCTATGGTCTCAGAGCTTAATCCGGGAGATCTCGTGTTTTATACGGGTGCCACCGTACCAAAACTTACTGTGTGCGTTGAATCAAAGACAGACAAATCACGACGAGCTCTAGCACCGAGTTTTCTTGTCTCACACAATTTCCAGTTCTTGCATGGAGTGGAACCAGTAGTAACATTTTTGCAAGGTAAGAGAGTATGGCAGACACAAGAGAGGTGATCAGAACCGGAGACATTGTCTTGTATAATACTTCTCCTTGCGTTTTCATGATCTGTCTCTCCCCGCGAGTAGAGGGTGAGATGACCATCAAACATCCAAAGTATCTTAACTCTGGCATTATGGCTGTCGGTCCAGTATTCAGTTACAGTGGTGGACGTGTATGCTGGAAAGCAAAGTGATCCGTCATGGAGATCTCATCATATTTGCTCGCTCTTCAACAAATAGTGCATGTACTGTCATGATCTGCGTCTGTCAGGATCTGAACTACGGGTACAGATTCAAGAATCCAAAGTATCTTACATCCAGCTCATTTCAGAGACTCATGGGCTTCGATCCTATAATCGATTATTCTGGCGGGCAGGTACACTGGAGAGCAGCATGATTGGTGTTGGAGATCTTGTTGAGGTTGCAACATTTTCAGGTGGCAAGTGTAGGATCATACTCTGTATCTCCCGTAAGAGCAGGGCGCTCGATCCTCTTTATCTCACATCACACATTTTTCAGCGCGTTACGGGGCTCGAATCTGTGATCAGGTACAGCGCTGGTACTGTTTACTGGAGTGCAGTGTGAGCTGTAGCGTGCCTGGAGATCTTGTGATCTATCTGCATGATTGTCAGTGGAGGGCTTCAAGACTTGCGATCATTCTTGAAACTTGTGATGCAAATGCAGATGTACTTGGTTTCATATTTTCAAAGGGTGGACGGATAACCAGATTTGTTAACGGTGGAGCGCTGTGGAGTGCTGAGAGATGACAGTGCCAGGAGATCTTGTTTTCTATTTCTCCCCCACGAGTTATTCGCCTCCAGATCGATGCTATCTTGCTTTTGTGATTTGTGGCTCGCAGTACAATAGTTTCGTCACGGCATACAACTGCGGACATTCGATTCGTAGAATCGTGAGTTTCATACATCGAGGTGTATTGTGGAGAGTTGGGTCTTAAAATGCCACCGGGTGATCTTGTTTTCTACATTGAGCGTGAGGAACATAGAAGCTCATGCACACTGGCAATTAACCTCTGCGATATGCTGGGATACAGAGCCGCAAAAGTTCTTCTCTGCTCGCGGAGATACAACATGCTTGATCAAATACTGGCGATTCAACACCGGGGCGCGCTTTGGAATATCTCGTAACTCGACCTGGAGACCTTCTTTTCTATTTCTCTCCATCTGATTACAGTGAGAGGGATCGCTGCGTGCTTGCATTCGCGATTGAACCGAGAAGAGTATGCATCGTAAGACTGTCAGATCATCTTCGGTTTGCAGGTACAAGCTCGCAGCGTCATGATAACGATTTTGTATGGAGATCTGCATGAGAGAACCCACGCCAGGAACACTAATTGCTCTCGCCATGCAACACTCAGATGGAGGTTCAGGTTGCGTAGTTGCTCTCAGTAGAGTCCATGAAGATGGCTTTCATCTCGTTCTTACAAAGTCTGGAAACACTTGGGTGAGACAGGCAAAAACGTACAATCTCATTCAGAAAGTTTACCTGACATGGAATCCAAGATTAGCAAAAAAGTACCTGGCTCACTTATCTTCATTGTTCCTGCGCAACCCATTGATGGTGTTTCTACAAACATCACGCCAGATGTTTATGTCATCATGTCTGTCAAGAAGATTTCGGGTTATTTTTATGCGAAAGGAATTTCTGTGCGTAGTTGCAGAATGTTTGGACCAATTCGTCTGTTCTCGATGCCAACGTGGAGCCCAGAGTGTTTAATCCAGCAGGTTCTCTTATCGCATTTCGACTCGGTGGCCACACTGGCTGCGAGAGAGCAGAATTGAAAATTACAATATCTTCTGCGATTGGTAACGATAGGAATATGAGAAAAGTTCTCTTGTCTGGTGGAAAAATCGAAGTAACATTCCAAAGATCGTCATCGAAGACAGAGATATGGACTCCGAAGTTAAATTTACGCCAGGAAGCTTCATTGCTCACAAATCTCGTAGAGAGACAGAGATGAAATGTTACATTCAGCTGTCGAACATACTCAACCCGATGATGGGGATCAGAATGTGCTCTCTACTCATGAACTGCGAACTTGTGATGATTCCTGTTTTGTCTCTTTCTGAATCGGGTCAAATTTGGCAAGCTTGAATCCTGCAGATCTTGTCGTGTACACACGCAGAGATGTAAAATCATACTTGCGTAGTTGCGATGTGTACGTACTCGTATCAACAGTTTCAAAGTATAAAGATGAAAAGCACTATGTGTATCTCTATGCTTGTAGCACTGGTGTGATTCAATCTGGACCTCCAGCCGCAGCAAACATCGTATGGAGATACAAGTGAAATCAGCTGTAAAATATGAACCTCATACAGCAGGCGCGTTTCTTCTGTTCAAGATGAGCTGCGGTAATGCGCTTTACATTCTGATAGCAAAATGTGTTGATACACAGTACAATCAGTATCATGCATTGATTCTGCGAAACAAAAAGATTGAGCGAATTTCTCCAAATTCTTCTCTTGCAGATTTCAAATGGAATCCACCCTTACGTCTGTTACTACGGCTGACACGATTGGAACGTTTCTTTCTTTTGGTCCCAAGATCGATCAGAGAGTGTTCGTTTACATCATAATTTCGAATGCAGATAAGAGAGAAAAGCGGCATGTTCTTGCAAAAAGAGGACTCATTTTTTCTGCGAGTTTTAGTTCAAAGGACTGTTTCAAATGGATTCCAATGTTGTTACTGCGTCTGATACAATCGGTACGTTGACAGTATATGGACCGCGTAGTGACCAAAAAGTGTACGCTTATATCATACTGTCAAATGCCCTTCGTATAAATTCAAGACGACATGCTCTCTGCAAAGACGGATTCGCGACAAACCTGAGCTTCAGTTCGACAAATCATTTCAAATGGGTTCCATGACCGTCCCCGGAACGATTGTCTTCATACACACGATCAATGAAACTGCATGTCTAGTTGTAGTTGCAATCGCTCATTGCAATTACAGCGTGCATCCAATTGGAATCGTAAGAGGACAAATTCATAAGTTCGAACCAAATGTCCCACAATCGCAGACAAGAGAAAAATGGATTCCAGAGCACTAGACACGCCAGGAACACTTGTAAGATTCCATAACTCTGGATGTGAAAGAGTGTACATTGCAATCTCTGATGATAACTTCATCTTCATGTGTCAGAGCATACGAGGAATCTTGACTCTTTCTCACAATGGAACGCAAATTCACTTCAGTCTTGTTGGAGCGGAAGTACTGTGGAATCAGACTTGATCGAATCTTATTATCCCGGATGTATCATATCTCGTGGTGGATTCGTAGCAGTCGTCGTTGGAAAAATTGACGATGAGCACTACATTGTACTAGGAAAACGAAGCGCTGGAAAGATCAAAATCTCTGTTATCGTACATTGCAGATGCGTATGGAATCACACGAGTGCTTGCACACTGGATAATCGATGAATCTCTATCATACGTGTTGCAGATGGTGAAAACAGTTCCGAATCCTGTCCCCGGAGACATAAGAAGCTCAGCCACGGGTAGAATGTCGATCGTGATCTCCCGTACAATGATATTTTCTACTTTCGATTTGATGGCTACAAATCGTAGACTCATGCACGTTCCAATAGACATTGTATTCTCAGTATGGAGTCATGTTGACAAAAAAGTTTTACGGAGATCTGATCTTTTCGAGAACGACTGTGAAGTCCAAACTAGGAATATCAGTAGTTCTTGCTATCTCAGCGCAGAGATCTCTAATGCTGAATCAGAAGGGAATGATAGTCAGCATGCCTGCATCATTCATCGAGACATTCTGTGACACACTATACTCCCGGTGATCTTGTATCATCACATTCAAGAAGCTCAAGCGTATCAGTTAACGTAATCATAACCTACTGTGAAAGCACAGACTCAGAATTCGATGCACCTCGGTGTATTACGTTTAACGGGATAGGATTGTACGAGCTCTGGGTATCTGGTGCAATTCTAGCTTACACAAGGACTTGGAATGCAGATGAGCATTAATATTTCTCCCGGTGATATCACTGTCGTACGTGCAGAGCTTGGAGATTTCTGCAAATACAAGATCTACATTGGTCACCCGCGGGTTTTCCTTGGTACTGAAAAGATCTATCACTTCGGGAAGGGATGGATTGAAGAAATTAGACGCGTGTTGGATGCGAGGGTTTTCAAGGTCTGGAGTTCTCAGTGAAACTCGGGTCGATTATCTGCATATACGGAGCTTACAATTCACCGCGATTGAAAATCTACGTTGGATCATACGAACAGATCTATCAATATTCGTATTTTATTGTAAAGTCTGGAATCAGCTTGTACGAAGAGGGTAGGACGTTGCTACCGTCAAGGATTCTTCAAACGAACCCATTGTGGAAGCCGCTGGATTGAACACGAATCATCTGGGCTCAATCATCTGTGTTGAAAGCGAATCACGACTTATACTGCACGTTTATGTTGGCTCACGTGCAGTTAGCAAGAGGAACACATCTCTGTGTTATATCGTTAATGGGCACGTTGCTCTGTACCACAGTGATTGGACTTCTGATGTTGCACGAATGGGAATAGGAACAGTGAGACAGCTATGGAAACACCAGGATCGATCATTATGGGAGCAACAATCATTCGAGTTATGATTGGTTGTAGAGAAAGAAATGACTCAGCAGGATTGATTTGGGCAATGTGGCTCTCGCCAAAAGGTCACGTTTCAAACATGGTTGGTGCTGACATAAGAACGATGAGGACACTGACAAAATGGAATCCAGAGTACTAGACACTCCCGGTACTCTCTTCTATGATCCGACATTCGTAACACAAGAGAGAGTATACGTTGTCATAGCAAAAAATTGTAAAGCAGCTCTGAAGGTCTGTCCTCACATTTACGCAGTTACACGAAAAGCCTCCCATGTTTCTGGAGTGCAAGTAGCTTGGACTCACAGATAAAACTTCCTGGAGATATCATCTCGAGACAAAAGAATATGATTTTGCGATATTACAAGATCAAGATATCAGAGTCAGGATCTCGTGTATTGATTCTCCATTCTGACAAACGTGTTCAATTGAGTGATAAAGACACTGTACATCTCGTTTACAGAAAGGAGCCGTGTGAATATTCCTGGGTCAATTCTTTACGATTCGCTCTATGACAGAATTCTGATACTGCTTGGGAAAGACGGAGAAGAATTTGCAGTAATCAAAGAAGGAAAAATTACGAAGCTCACACAGACACTTCTTGATGGGCATCCTTATGACCTCGAATATGAATTCTCAAGACACAGCAAACAGCATTCCAGGCGATCTGGTGCGATACGATTACGGTTACTCAGACGCTCGAGCGACACTCTTCATTTCTCTGTCATTCAGAGCGGGCGATTCTACTGCACTCAATATGATCGTTCTCAGATCAAGAATGATAGAATCATTCGTTCTTATGAAAGAAGACTATCAGTCTATGAGGATGTGGAGTCCTGTATTCCCGTGAAAGGCAGTGTACAATGATTCCAGGCGCTCTTAGTTTTGTTGTAATCGCAAAACGTTGTACTCTCATGGCTGTAGCAGTCTCGTGCAAGCAAGATGCTGAGAAATCCGGATTCATTCTCATAAAAGAGCTAACAAAATCAGGACTTGGGCCAGAAGAGAGTTACGGATTCATTTTTTATGAGAGAGACATGATCTGGTTTCCAGGGAAAGTTTGAGCATGATTTCGAAATACGTTCCAGGTGATGTTGTCGTGTATCACGATCTTGCGGAGGGCAGTCGTTGTGTGTACATCGCAACATCTACTGTTCTTGTAAAAATTGCATGTGGAGAAGTTCCAGTGTATGGGACTCTCTCGCGCAGAGGACAACATACCGTTTCAACAAATTACTCAGGATCGAGTATCGCATGGACTCAGAACTCGTTGACTGTTACAAGGTGAGCATTGTCTCACAAGGAATCTTCAACAAGCTTCTCATACATCTTGGCTGACTGAATGATTACGACAAGTCCTGGTACACTCATAAGCGGAGTAAGTAGAAAGAATGGAGCACATGCTTTCGTTCTGATAGCAGTCAAACAACATCCCAAGATTAACGATCAAATCTGTGTTCTAAGACTTGGTCACTATGGAGAGCTTGACAGCTTTGCGACTCTTACTGCTAGCGCTGCAGACTCAGTGACATGGAAACCATAGTGTCAGTGCGAGAGTGCACTCCAGGATGTTTGATTGGGTTTGAACGTTCATCATCACATCTGAAATCTGTAACAGCGTATGTGATAATTTGTTTTGATCGGTATGGATGTACATCGCTATTCAGCAGTCTTGGCATCAGAGCATTTGGAGCCCTCTCGTCTGGTTTGATGAAAGACTGTGCTTGGGATCCTAATGAACATTGAAGACGTAAAACCCGGAATGATTTACGAATTTGATCAGCATGTAACAATTGACTCTCTTTCTCTGAGAGTCGTTCTTTCTGCAAAGAAACGTAAAGACGATATCGTTTCGTTCGTAATCTCAGAACAACGAATCTTTAAAAGAGCGTTCGAACACGAGAGAGGCGACACGACATCAATGTGGGTACCATAATGCTAGCAGCTCCGGGCATGCTGATCAGAGCATATAACGATTTCCGCGATACGTCTGTACCGATCGGAGCAATTCTTGTATCAGATGTTACGGGTGTAGGTGAACGTATGATATGCTATATTCTACGTCCGTCCGGAATCATCATATCTGGACTGGCTCACTACTCAGAATTCAAATCATCTGGACGACTGATCTGGTCTCAATGATTACGCAGATATTTCCAGGACTACTCAGATTCTCAAACGATCAGCGAAATCAACTTTTCTTGTGTCTTAATCACTCAGCATTCAGTGGTGACACATCGGTGAAACGTGTTCTTTACATACGTGCGGGTGGTTACATAGAGCATTCAAAGCTATCGAAATTTGTAACCAATGAGTTGCTGATCTGGAATCAGAAATGAAGGTACAAGATTACAGGTCCGGAAATCATCCAGTACAAACGGGTAGGCTAAGGCTCTCAGTTGCAAGTGACAATACACTGAGAATCGGTATCGTAATTTCTATTTTCGATAGAGGCACGCGAGAAGATTTTTATTCTCTCTATACGCTGAGAGAGTACTCAGTTGTACAATACGACATACAAAAATCCGATTGGTACTAAATTTGTACACTCCTGGCACATTTTATCATCTCTGTATTGGGAATATACCAGTCATCATCGATGATGGGAGTTGTCTCATTGGCATCGTATGTTCTTGTGGCAATGAAGAATCAATGATGGTACTTATCAGAGGAAAAATTGCATTGCTACATTCTACGAATAACAAGGTACTATGGAGCCGGGCAAACTTAGCTGGTGTATCACCGCATTCGGTGTGCAGATGAAGATTACGCTCTGCGCTGTACAGTTGTCAGGTGGAGAAATCGAAAGACAGTATACTCTCATACCAGAGGGATATTTCATGTTTGATGTTGTCATAACTGATACCCTGTACGATACAATCAGCTAATGAAACTCAAAGACTGGGTGCAGTCTGACGCTACGAATCCAAAGCGGTGGAATACTCCACCGCTTCCAGGACAGATCTCCGGCACAGAAACTTCAAGTGGAAAGATTGAACTTGCGATTCTTGTCTCAGTTGACACATCCGAGGGCTTCATAAAACTGATCACAAAGCACTCAGTGTACGATTATGTATTCCTTCCGCTCAGAGGATACTATTCAAAAAATGCAAGAATCTGGACACCATAGCGCCAGTGAACTTCTCGAACGCTTCACAAAGCATGTCATAGCTCGTACAAAACAGGGTGACATTATCTACAGAACGTACAAGCAGAATGAGGCAATACTCTGCGCAGTTATATCTTTTTCAACTGACAATCAAACATTCGGATATATTTTTTCGAATGGACAATTCATGGTGAGCCCGATTAAACATCTAATACTTCCTACGGTCAATTTGTACAGAGTGAAATCATGACATCAGACGAGTTTTACAACATGCATATTGGTTATGTCTCACAGTACACTGAAGATTCCGAAGATCCAGAAGTAGCCAAGGTTGGCGATATCAGACTACAGTTTTGGCCATCTGCGATTACTCTGCAAATTATCCTCTCACGGAGTCCAACGTATTCGAATGGACGTACTCTGACAGCCAATGGCAGAATCGCGAGAAGACACATCAAATATTGTCACAGATCGATCAGATATGCAAAACCAGCGGGCCCCGTCAGGATCGCTTAGCGTTATCATGTATGATGGAGATCTGTGGTCATCTCTTTGGATTGTGATCGGTAGCGAACGTATGTTGATTGCGAACAAGATTTCGAAACTAAAAGCTTGGCCTCGAGGAACAGTTACACTCTGGAATAGCGAATGAACTTTTCTGATCTTGTTCCGGGACTTTTTTATTCATCACAGCAATCAAATAAAGTCAGAATCGTTCTCTCATCAAGAGGATATTCGAAAATATCTGAGGATTGTGATTGCGTTGTATTGCATTCAAACTCGAATGTTGATGCAGTGTTCTTTGAACGAGAAACAGTTGAAATGAGACGTGTCATTTGGAAGCTGAAATTACTCCTGGGGCTCTCTGCACATATGGAGAGCTCTGCACGAGCAAGCAACACTGCAGGATTGCGATCGGGGTTCTCGGTCAACGATACACTACGCTGCAGCACTATTTTGTTATATTTCCACTGTCTCATAAGAAAGATTACTCAATCTTTCACAGTGTCTGGAATCCAAAATAACTCTGTTAGCATGGCGGCATAAGCCATGCGCCAGGGCCACCAGGTGGGCCCTGCATTCGTTAGTAGAAACACCCTGCCATTCTCTGCACAGAGAACAATGCCGAATCTGTCATAGGGTTTGCCGGCTGCTTCTGCTCTCACACCGGCAAGAGTGCCCTTTGGTAGTGGACCCTTTACTGGAATTCTTGTGATCATAGATCAAATAGAGTTTCAATCGGACAAACGCTTGATTGAAAATCATGCTTTGAAATCGTAGATTGAGAATCAAATGGCAAGTGTCGTACGTTGGGCATCAATCAAAAACTTTCACAATCTTCGGCGGGATCTGAAGAAGAATCCTGAGTGGCTTCCTCCTGTGACTGTGAGGTATCAAGCGAAGGTGAAGCTGCATGGTACGAATGCAGCGATTCAGCTCGAGTACGGAAAGCAGCCCATTTGTCAGTCTCGTGATTCGATTCTGACGCCCGCAAAAGACAACATGGGATTTGCCGCCTGGGCTGACGAAAACAAGCTTGCTCTCAAAGAGATATCTAATGGTCTCGGAGAGGGACAGAGACTTGTTGTTTTCGGTGAGTGGGCCGGTCCGAAGATTCAGAGAGGTGTTGCGGTCTCGCAGATTCCTCACAGGATCTTTGCCGTCTTTGCAATCCGGATATACTGGGGTGATCATGAGATCTTCGTGAGTGATCCCCGTCATATCTCTCTGTACCTGAAGCACTCTCAGTACAAAGAAAGCTGTCCGAGCCTTCACGTTCTGCCTTGGTACAAAGATGAGGAGTACAATATCTCTTGGGACTCTTCGATTGAAGATCTCCAGCCAGAGATTGATCGAATCAATGCAGAAGTTGCACTCGTCGAGGCTTGCGATCCATGGGTGAAGTCTGTGTTCGGAATCGAGGGAGTTGGAGAGGGGCTCGTTTTCTACCCGCGCAATCCAACTCTCAATGATTACGCTCATTTTGAAAGCTTCGGTTTCAAGGCAAAAGGTGCCGAACATCAGGTTGTCGCTCATTCAAAACCTGTTCAAGCTGATGCGACGAAGTCAGATGGAGCCACAGAGTATGCGAAACTTGTCTGCACAATCTCGCGCATGCGTCAGGGAGCTTGCGCTGTCTCACAGAGTGGAGAGATTTCAATGAAGCACATTGGCGCGTTTCTGAAGTGGCTAGCCACTGATCTCGAGAAAGAGACCGGAGCAGAGATTGAAGCTAGCGGTTGCAACAAGAAAGTTGCAATCTCGACTGCGCAAAAGTACGCAAAAGTTTGGTATCTCGAACAGATCGAAGCGGGTGTTGAATATGCTTGATGGTAACAGGCTGTCTGTCTTTGAAAACTTCGTCACTGACACGAGTCTTCCGAAGTTTGTTGCAGAGAAGAAAAAGCGCTCTCTCATCAGAGGTAGAATGCCTGATGGAACTGTGATTGAAGAGAGTGATTTTGAAAGCTCAGATGGTCAGATAGTGGGATGGAACAGTGGAAGACTAATGGTGATGCCAAGGAGACAGAGATTTTTCGAGCGTCTTTGGTCTAGCTTCTTGTCTTTCTTTGGATACGGACTCTCACGTCTTCAAAAGAGGTATACAGTTCAGGAGTATTTCTCTTCTGTCAAGAATTCTCTCCAAGAGCTTGAAATCGTCAGCGAACGTGCTCTTGGGTATGAACGCGCAATTGCATCGGCAGAGTCTGCTGGTCAGCATGCTCTCTGTGAGCGGTTGCAAGATGGTTTGAGAGCGTATCGTTATGAAACTCAGATGATGTCTGTTGGAATAACGAAATACATCTCCGAAGAGAGCATGATCGGGCTCTACAAGATGTCACCTGTTACAAGGCTGCATCCCAAGTCAGGTGGACTGCGGCTCGATTGGGTTCGCAATTTTACTCGAAAGATCCCTCAAGTGATTCTTGATCGGAAAATCCGTGCGGACGAACTTGGACTTTTCGATAACTACTGCGTGTTGCACTATGATCCTGAAGCAAAGTCATTCGCCCTCACGGAGGCTCAGAGAGCTGCAAAGAAAGACCCGATTCTTTTCGGCGTGATCCGTGGTGAGGCAAAGCTTTACATCATTGGCGATTGGGTTGACGAAATCTGCGATTTCGATCTTGCAGCTCTTGCAGACGCGATTGGACGCGATGCAATCCGTGAGTTCGAATCATTCGAAGACAATACGATCGTACAGAGGGTGTAAGTTTATTTATTGATGTGAAACTTACGCAGCTGGCAAGATTCGTGCGCACTGTCGTTCTGACAGAGGCGATCAAGGGTGGCGAGGGTCTCGCTGCCTATGTTACATTTAAGAACGGCGGTACACAGAGAGTTTGCGCGCTCTATGATCCGAAGACTCTCTTGCAAGGAATACAGACAGCGATTCAGTCGAAGGCTGATCTTGATGAAGCCATTGATGACTGCGCTCTCAGCTGCATGAGAGGGGCTATTGAGCTAACACTCGCAAAGTCTGCTGGTGATGGACCGTCAAACGGAGCATGGGAGGTTACAAAGATCGCAAAGACAACGAACGAGATTGGAGGAATGTACGCACTAGCATTCGCGCTAGCTCCCAATGGAACTCTTATTTCTGACCGCGCGTCAATGACAGGAGATGCAAAGTCTCACTGGCAAAAGCGCTTTCAAGACAACACACCGAAGAAACCGCTCGATAATATGGTTGAACCCAAGACGAAGGATCCGAATGATGACTCTCGGCTCTACGGTGGGCAGGGAAGTGACTCTCTAAACTACTCATATACTCTGCCAGGAGACAAAGAAGCCCTTCAGAGCTTCCAAGCAGCTCACAAGCAAACACTGCAACAAGCAGGAAAGCTACTTGCAAAATCTGGTTGGGGTGGCGGGAATCCTATTGGAGCACTCAATGCAAAACTCGCCCAGAGGGCAGAGGATGCGTTCTGGCGCAGAAAGATGCAGCACTAATCCGTACTTGTGACCAGCACGCCAGGCTGCAATGTATCTCTGCTGAATGTCGACGAAATAATTGAAGTACTCTACAGTGCGTGCATTCTTTCTGAAATGCGCCATTGCATCACTGACTGTTGCAAGAGCATCCTCTGGAGTGTAGATTTCATTGACTGTCTGAAAGTATACATTCGCAACATTCGCAGCAAACGCGCGGATTGACATTGCATACCTTGGAAGCTTTTGGTGTATGAGTGCAACTCGCGAGTTCATGATCACGTCTCTGAAGTACCCCTCAACAGGCGAAATGCAGTCTGGAAGATCACCAAGACGCGCATTGATAAGCATCTCAGCGCAATGTTTAACTTCTTGCGAGTCAGTGACAGTTCTACACTGCTTCCACACGCCTTTGCAAACTGGAAGATACGCAACTGCGATCCAGTTCAACTGTGGAATACTCGAGACTGCATACTCTAGAACGAGCTCACTTGTACGCTGGCTTGGGAAATTGTCGACTGCAGTCACGAATGGAATGAGCTCGCCAGGAATGAGTTCATTATCCCTCATCATCTGCTCTGCTAGCTCAACTGCTTTTAGCGCTTTTAGCGTGTCAGGATTCCCAAGCAGAGAATTGAGCCTGTCAACACCAGCAAGATTGATGAGTTCATTCTTTTTCGTATTTGCGAGATAGAATTCGATGATTCTCCGAGCTTCTGGCGTTTTTGCTCTGTCAAGCATTGCCTTTCTATCATCTAGTGTGTGCACGTTTTTGTTGATAGCGATTCCAACACTGTACATACGAGTTGGAGACTCATTTGGAGATGGTTCTACAAGATTGAGTGCATCGAATGTAATATCGTATCCCTGCTCACTTGCGCGGTAGATTGTTTTCTCAACAGCTTCCATTGATGCAAGCTTCAGAGGTCCGCCTGTTGCAGCAAAGTGACTCCTCACGATTGGTTTAGCAGACACAATCTCAGGTAGATCGCTATCACCTAGGTTCTGATCAGGAGGATTGTACGCTTCGAATCTGAAGATTGGCGGCTCTGTTGGATACCTCTCAACAAGGAGAGCATACTTCACGCTCGAGGCTGATTTTGGAATCAAGAAGTAAAAGCGCGCATCTCCATTCGAGCCGTTCGTGTACATCTTCCAGTACTGGTCTGATGACATTGTGATGCACCATTTCGTTCCAGTTCCCAGAGCTTGTGCTCCTGCGTGAGATGTAATGTGATACACAATGTGAGTGTCTGTCTCTCCTACGAATGTCGCACCCTGCGCATTCTGATATCTTTGCTTACGTTTACCAGTCTGGCTTGTATCGTAAGCTTTGAGAGCATCCTCTGCTTCTTGGGCCGAGAGCTTGTAGATGTCCTTTTCTGGAAGATTCCTACCCACTCTCTCCCACTCATTCGCTGTCGCAATAATGTCTGTGATTTTACCAGATGCCTCGCCAACGACTGCAAGCTCTCGACACATCCAATCAAGATACTTCTTGTTAGCTGTTGGATCGTGATTCGCGAGACCGTTAATCGTCGATGGACTGAGTCGCTTACGATATTTTTCTTTTGCATCCTCAAGCCGTCCTTCGATCAGAACATCACAGATCTTGAGACGGATATATTCTCTTAGATATTTCATAGGTCAAGTCCAAGATTCGAAAAATGCTCTTTATAAGATTCGAACTTTTTTGAGTTGTTAGATTTCGCACCGTATTCAAGAAGCTTCTTGATAATCACGTATATGTCTTTTTCGTGACCAACGTAATCAGACGAAACGAAGTCGTTTAGCCATACACTCGCTGCATATTTGCTAATTTGCGAACCAATATACTTGTTTGCAAAATTTATTTTTCTATCAATTGGTAGATCTGTAAATTCCATAACGCCATACATGATGTACGGTCCGGCAACATCAAGTATTTCACTTTGAGCCTGTTTCGTTTTTTTCTCTTGCAAACGTTCGTGGTACCATTCGCAGTCAGAAAAATTATACGGGTACGAATAGAAATAATCTTTTCTTTTTTCTATCCATGTAGGGTGTATCATCACTTCGTCAGGCAAAGGCAGAAATACAGATGAAAGTGTTTCAAATGATGTGTTATGATGATTGATTATTCTACGTATAACATTTTCATTATCAGTGCAAACATCGAATATTTCTTGCAAATCTTGTGAAGAAGATGATGGATTGGAAATTATCTTCGTGGCATTTTTTCTGAGTACTCGTAGTTGAGATCTCCTTTCATTTTCTTCCTTAGCAATACCAGCGATTACAACTTTATAATGTTGATCAATGATTGGAATACTGTCTTCTACACCGTGCTCTGATGGAGATTTTTGTACATCATCAGCACTAAAAGCATTATAATTGATCGAAATTTTTACATCTTCCAAAAATTTCGTTTGATCTGACAATTGACACTGTGCTTCAATAGCAAATTTTTTTTCGTTTGATCTTTTCGGAATCAAAAAATAAAAATTTGAGCGCTCTTTTGCATATTGATCCCAATGTTTAGAATTACCCATTGTGATGCACCATTTTGTACCAGTCCCAAGTTTTCTTGAGGCATCGTGTGTGCGTACAAAATAGATGATATGTCGATCAGTCTCTCCGATAATATCAGCGCCCTTTATTGAAGAATATTTCTGTTTCCTCTTGCCAGATTGTTTTGTGTCGTAATCCTTAAGAGAATCTTCAGCCTGTTTTGCGGATAGCTTATAGATATCACTTTCAGGAAGATTTTTTCCTATCGAATCCCATTGATTAAACGTCGGAATAACATCTTCAGCCTTGGCGCCAGCCACAATTTCTCTACAAGCCCAATCCAGATACTTCTGATTGCCTGATGGATCGTTTGCTACAATCAACTGGAATGTCTGATCATCTATCTTACCAGCATATTTCTTTTGTGCTGATTCTAGACGTCCTTCAAGTAGTACATCAGCAATCTTAAGACGAATATACTCACGAAGAGCTTGCATGAGTATATGTAGCCATCACTCTCTCTGACTGAGTTCACCTTGTGCTGTCCACCGTACACTCTCATCATCATCTTCAGCTAGAGTTCTGAGCGCTTCAATTGGAAGTGATGGATTCTCAGCGAGACACTGTCTTATCCACGGATCATGATCACGTGAGAGAGCAATTAGAATCTGCTCAGGAGTGTTGGGATTCTGTGCAAGAGCCTGACGTGTATCAGTGTCACTCTCATCAGCATCTGCCCACGCGGCCAGCACGCTCCCAGGCGCAGATTTGTTAAATGCAAGACACCGACGTATCTCAGGGTTGGGGTCTGAAGCAAGGTTATGGAGAACCTCTGGTGGTGTGTTCTGGTGCCCAGCAAGGGCCTTCCGTACCTCAAGAGATGTGTCATTAGCCAGCTTACTAAGTACTGATGGTAGCGTAGAGACATTCATTGCAAGAATTCGTCTGACTTCGGGATCATCAGAATCTGCAAGACGCATCTGCACGTGTAGAGGATTATTTTCGAATACTGCCGCATTTCTATCTGAAGCAGATTCTTTGATAAAAGATTTCAGAGTGTACATTATGATCTGATCTTGTGTACTGGGATAAGGTGTTCATGAGAGATACCGCCCAAGGTGTAGAGAGTCGTTTCAGGATTGAGCTGAACATACGTAAGAGACTCGTAGCCAGCAGCGCCGGCGATCTTGCATCTCTGTCTCATCTCTGCATCGCTCAGAGACTCTGTGTCATGCTCGACGATGTTTGAGAATCTCATCGAAGTTGCGAGCTCGAATATCTCTCCTCTCTGCTTGTGAGGACCGTCCAAGAAAACGAGAGTCTCTGCTGGATCGAATGCAGTCCCCATGAGGAGTTCCATATCACTTTTACTCGTGTAGCTTGCTACTGTGTGCGATGGTACAGAGAGATCGCAGTGATCGCACTTCTTCCATGCAGGATCATCCTCGAGAGACAGCACGAGATCAAGGCCTCGTATTCCGTGAAAGAATCCCGTACTCACCTTCCCCATTCCGTGTTCGAGCACTCTTCTTATGTTCGATGATTTAAAACAGATCTCGAGAACAGGAACGTGAGTGCCAACTCTCACTTCTTTCTTATCAGCTCTCTTGGCAAGCTTTCTCGGTGTGCCCATAATCCAGCCCTCGGGCAAGAGAGACAGTGAGGATGAATCTTTCTTCCTCCCCTACGAGAGAGCTCGATCACATAATTCTGGTGCTTCTCACCGAACCAGAGCTCTTCGACCGACTTCTCGTGGATTGTTCCGAGATCAAAGTTTCCTGTCAGATCATCGCAGCACAGGAGCATCTGACCCCTGTGATTCACAATCATTCTGACTGTTGGATGATGACACGCATTTCCTCTGTTCGATTTGACGAGATTTCCAGTCTCGATGAGAGGACTGTAATGAGTGACCATGTGTTCACCATTCGAGATGTTGAGTCGTGTTTTCTTGAAAAGACTCTTGATCCACTCTCTACGTTTTGACCTTACAGGATCTTCCATGTACAGAGCAATGCCAGCATCATCAAGAAGTCCATCGAGCTGAGCTGCGAGATCTTCTGTGAGATAGTCACCATTCGTACAGAAGAAGAGACGAGAGAAGCCCATAGATCGTACCATCTTGGCTATCTCAACAATCCTCTCATCTTGGAGTGGCTCATTGTAGTGTGACAGGCATACCTCTCCGCGAAACCCAGCTGCCTGAGATTCTTGCAAGACACGTTCAATATCTTGCAGCGAGAGCTGGTTCTTCGTGAACCAAGGAGCGACAGACTCACGATCTGGAATCGAATTACGCAAACATGTGCTACAGTGTCTGTTACACGTAGACTGCGTCTCTATTTCAAGACGACGAAACAGCTTGATCTTCTTTTCCACAGTGTCATAATTACATCTTCACGACACTAAGCTGTTCGAAATATTCCGGGAAAAACTTTGAGTGTCCGCTCAGCAGATCAACGAAGCATTCGTCAAGAATGTAGGTCTTGGCCCAGTCTTCTTTATTTCTAACGCATCGGCCAACAGCTTGAACGAGCGTCATGATTGTCTGCCACGCGTACCATTCTCTGTCTGCCTTAACGTGAGCTGCAATGACAGGATCACCGAAATAGGGATATGGAATCTTTGCGATAATCTGGAATCGTCCCATGTCACCTCTCAGGTCAACACCTTCTGTCATTCCTGGCGATACGAGAACGGTCGGTTCCTTGCTCTCTTTATGCCTCTGAAGCATTCCCTCACGATCAGCACCAGAACGTTGAATGAGAAGTCTTGGATCGCGGAGTTCTTCAATCACACGAGTGATCTCATAACTGTTCGCATGGATAATTCCCTTATCTTGCGAGTGAGTTTTGAGAATCTCTTTGATTGCTCGCTTGATCTTATCTCCGTGTTGCTTGATTCCCCCGCCTGACATTCTTGCAGTTCCCGTATACGTGATTCCATACCGCCAGGCATCAAAAGGAGATGGGAGCTCGAAGTAAGGAGTCGTCTGAGGAACTGCCGTTGATTGAATGAAAAGTCTACGATCAAGAGCAGTTGCAGTCATGAGCAAGACGAAAGACGTACCCTTCCAGAGATTCTCATTAATCTCTGCAGTAACATCAAGCGGAATTGCAGATGCATCCTCAAAACCGTACGTGTACACATAAGCAACGTCGACGAGATCCATTCGATTGAGCTGACACCGGTGCTTGTCCATGAGGTCGAGTTCTGATACAAGCGCTGGCATGTTTGCCTGATGCGCTCCCTCTCCGGCTTTCTTGACTCGTACAACAAGTTTCTCGTAATAAGCCATTACTGCTGGTCTGTATACATCAAGAATCCACCGTGGGAGATCCGACTCAGAGGGCCAGTTCAATTTCAGTTTTCCGACAGCAAATTTACGATTGATGCTTACAGTTGCCCAGCGACGAACCTCGTCTTCGACATTGTGAGCCTCATCGCAGATCATGAGACCACGGAGTGGGAGCTGACCTGCATAAACACGTTCTGAGAGAAAGAAAGAATAGTTTGTGCAACCAAGAGCATTATTGATATACTCTTCTTTTTTCACTTGGTAGGGACAACTCTTGCACGAGATGTTCTTTACCCATCCGACCTTCGGAAGCGACTTGCGCAACCGTGAGACTTGTCCGCAGGTATGATCGGGTTTTCCGCTACAATTGAAATTGCCAGATGAACGCATATCAGAAACAACACCACCGAACTCCTTCGCATACTGATCCTGAAGGATTCGCTGAGATGTAAGAACGTGTGCTGTCTGACCGGTTCGCTGATAGAACCACCGCGCGAATGCAACGCCAATTGCAGATTTCCCAGTGCCAGTGGGCAGTGCTGCAATGAAATGCGTATGCCCAGCTTCGTAAGCATCGGCTATCTCATCTAGCGTACGGAGCTGCTCAGGCCTGGGAGTGGGATGCGGGAAAAACGGTGTCCAATCACGTGCCATGTAGCTGATTATCTGAAGTCACTGACATTTTTTCACTCACTAGTGAAAGTATCAGTATACGATCTCAAGTTCGCCTGGTGTGAGAGGCAGCCAGTGTACCATTTTCTCTGTGAGAACATAGCAATAAGTCTGCTCGAGTGTCGACCTCGGGGATGACTTTACACGGTAAACAACTGCGCATTTGAATGAAGGTATACCAGAGTACAGAGCAGCTGAGTGAGATGATACCAGTGTGCCTGGAGAGATCATCGAATTAACTCCGATACGATTGCGACGTCAAGAGAAACGAATGCCTTCGCAACAGAAGTTGCATTCGCAATTGCGGCAAGCGTTACCCTCACTGAATCAAGCAGACCCTCATCATACGCATTCACAGCTTTTCGTTTTGCGATATCGTATGTTGACCACTCATCTTCTGTATCAAAAACGATTGACTTCACTCCTGCATTTTCAAGAATTCTTCTGGGAGGATCAAGGAGAGCATCTGCGAACTGGGCCATTCCGAGTGCCTCATCCTCGTTCGTGTTGAGTCTCCGGGCAGCTGAAACAACTCCAGCCGCGAGCTGAAGAACACGGCCGCCTCCTGGGACAACCCCCTGAGCCGCCGCTCCCAGAGCAGCATTAAGAGCATCCTCGATGCGATGCTTAAGCTCTCCAATCTCAACATCGGTATATCCACCAACCTTGATGACACCGATTCCAGCAGTGAGACCTGCAAGACGATTTCTTACGAAATTACGCTCAGCATCTGTGAGAGTGGGATTGTACACGCGTTCTGTGAGATCACTCACACGTGTGGCAAGAGCCTCGGGAGATCCCTTTCCGCGGATGAACGTTGTACGTTTTGCATCAACAATGATTGTCTCGCACTGACCCAATTTCTCATGAGTGAGAGTCTCCCAGCCATCAGAGCCAAGGAGAACGCTCCCGCCGGTGAGCGTTGCAATGTCCTCGAGGAGTTGAACGCGGATCACACCAGCAGCAGGTGCCTTGATTGCGCAAACCTTCAATCCCCCACGCGTTTTATTGAGAACGAGAGCCTGAAGAACATCTGACTCGTAATCATCTGCAATGAGGAGGAGAGGTTTTCCATTCCTGTTAACATGCTCAAGGATTGGAAGAATCTCTTTAAATGAAGTGATCTTCCTTTCTGTGAGAAAGACGTAGGGAGACTCAAGCCGTGCAGTACGATCTGACGCCGAGGTCACAAAATACGGCGATGCATACCCTCTATCAATCCGGGTACCCGCAACAACCTCGAGTTCTGTCTGAACACCGCGAGACTCTTCGACTGTTACAATCCCGTGAGCTCCAACTCTCGCAAGAGCACGTGCAACGAGATCACCAACTGTTGTGTCACCATTCGCAGAGATCCGTGCAACGTGTGCAAGGTCTGCATTTGTTTTCACAGGTCTTGCAAGCTTCTCAACATACTCAAGGGCAGCTTGAGCAGCTTTCTCATAGCCAGTTCTCAGTGCAACAGGATCAACACCAACTGACAGGTGCTTCCTTGCGCGGGTGCAGAGAGCAGAAGCTAGCACTGACGCAGTGGTCGTGCCATCGCCAGCAGTGTCATTCGTTTTCTGAGCAGCCTCCTTTACTAGGTCTGCACCGAGCTTCGCAAAGGGGTCTCTGGGGTTCACAAAGCCACATACAGTCACTCCGTCCTTTGTTACAGTAGGAGACTTCCCCTTGTTTTCTATGATGACAGTACGTCCCCCTGGACCCATGGTGGCCCCTACCGCTCGGCCAGCCATCTCAATACCAACGAGCACTGCAGCTCGAGCTTCGTCTCCGAACAGAATCTTCGTCGGGCCCTGAGCGGAATTAACCTCCGGAGTCTGTGTATCTTGTTCATGCATACCACCATATTACGCACTCGGAAAGAGAATATCACGTACACTGGCAACGGCAAAATTCTTGGCTTTCGCCTCGATCTCAAGATCAATACGATCACTGCGTACACCAGAAGCCTGACACTCGTAAATGTGTGTAATGTAATCACCATGAGCGCGGAGCTGAGAGAGTGTACCGCCAACAGATTCGGGCCGAGAGGATGAAATGTGTTGAAGCGGTCGGATGCCGACTGGCCATGTCGAACACGCAATCTCGTAAGCCTGATCAGTGGAAAGACGACCGGGATTGAGTGAGTGATGATGCGAATCAAACACAATCGGGCAGCCTGTCTCAGAGTGAGCGAGGAGGAGATGCTCGGTCGCAAAGCACAGCTCGTCATTCTCGAGAGTAATACGAGAACGAATCGAGTCAGGAAGAGAACGAATGGTATCGATCGTATCGAACAGGCCGGCCTTCGAACCGCCGTGGATATTGATCGCAGCCTCGGGTGTACGTGGGTAACCGAGCGAATCGAGAATGTAAGCGTGCATTGTAAGGTCAGCAAGAGCGCTAGCCTGAACGCGGGGATCGTGAGAGGAGAGCGAGACAAACTGACCTGGGTGCATAACGCAACGAATGCCAGCAGCACGCAGTTCGCTGCCAATGCGAGAGAGAGCCGCAAGAACGCTAGCGTCGTACTTGAGAGAATCGTCAACAAGATCCCACAGTGGAAGGAGCGTCGACGAGATACGAAACACAGATGCGCCACAAGCCACGAGCTTGGAGGGCAAGCCACGGTGACTGGCGATATTCTCATGCCAGATTGCTAGAATATCGCGTGGAGAGAGCTTGCCACTGCGGTAGTCACAAACGCGTAGAGCACGCGGAGACAGAGAGTTAACAGGCTTGCCACGAACAAGAGTTACATGTTGACATACAAGACCGAGGCCCATGAGTCACTATACAACACCGTAAGAGGTGTTGCACCGTAACACGTCCAGCATGCCCATTCTGCGTTTTGTTTGCTTAATTCTTTGCATCCTCTCTTGCGCGCGGATCCTCTGTCTCGTTTTTTTATGAGGCTCATCGTCATAATGATTCACTTTCTCTTCTTTCGCAAGAGCAAGCTTCTTTTTCTTTGTTTCAGATGCTCGCTTTTTTGCGTCCTGTCTCCGTTTTGGATTTGTACCGAGACCAATCGGATCTCTCTCCTCAAAGATCTCAGTATCGTGTTCGCAACGCTTTGCAAGCTCTTTAAGAGAACGTTGAAACGCTTTCGTAGTCTCGACCTCACGACGGAGACAAGCCTCTTGAATGTAAGCAATTGGCCATTTCCTGACAACTGGATAGAGATCAACATTACCCTCACCGAGAATCTTCAAGAGAGCAACACGATCAAGCCTGATGATTGGAACGATCTCGTCAACGCGCCCGGGTCTGATTGTCGCACAATCAAATTCAGAGGTCCAATTTGCAGACGTGAGCATTACTTTCACGACAGTTCTGAGACTCTCAAGCAGTGCAAGGAGAGCGGCACTCGTACGTGTACGATCAATGTCATCAAAGATGATCGCGTCAGGAGCGAACAACTCACAGAGCTGCCTGATCGTCTCAGTGTTGCTGATATGTTCAACATTAACACGCAGAGTACGAAGCTTGAGCTTTGCAACAATCGTACGGATAAGCGTTGACTTTCCTGTTCCTGGAGGACCATAGAACATGATTGAACGAGACTTGCCAGCTTTGATGTACTTCTGAATACGAGCTGCATACCGAGTTGCCCTGAGACTCTCATGGCACTCGTATTCATCATCGCGTCTCACTCCCATTTGCTCACCCTCATCGTACAGTGATGTTGAATCTGAGATCTTGTACGCGATGATGTTATCGCAGCCAGCAGCTTCCCATACCATTGACTTCACTGTCTCACGGGCTTGCTGCACTTCTCCGAAGAGAACATGGAGCATACGGTACTTCTCAATGTTTCCCGTGAAAGACTGCTCGCGAACCCATGAGAATGTGATTCCGTTGACAACAGCAACATCGACGCTCTGCCATGTCCACTTCGTGGAATATTTCTGTACAACATGCTTTACAAGCATCTTCGCAATGAGCGATTGTACATCCTCAGAGTAAATCTGAACCCAGATCTTGCCTCTGAACTCATTCTTGAAGAACTCGTCAGCATCATCAGGCTGAAAGATCTGATCCGCTAGCGCAAGAGCCTTGAAAGCAACTTGCCCGCCGGCAAGAACTCCGGGCTCTGCATTGAACTTTGTTGCTGCTTCAAAAACATCTCCAACCTGCTGTGCTGCATTGAAGAGTTTCGAACGGTTAAGACCAGCAAGCTTTGAACGAATCTCGGTATAAAATCTCTTGATTCCACTCATTTAAGAATCTCTTTCTTTTTGAATTCGAAACGTTCTGTCAGAGCCTTTTCGCTCTCTAGAAAACGGTTATGGAGCAGCTCTCTATCTTCATTATCTGCAAGCCTTGCGGCTTCTGCATACATGTGGGAAAGAGTTTTTGAATTTAGCACACCTGCATGACGTGTTGCAGTCGAGCAGATCTGAGTAGGATCGCGAGAGCTCAGTGCAGTTGCACATTCAGAGTATGCACGTTTGCTTGCACTCACACGGGATGTAAGCCAACCAAACACGCTCTTGAATCCAAATGTGCCAACGACCGTCAGCGAAATTATGATCAGGGCTTCAACAAGTCTGATCATAACTTACTTTTCTGGGGGAGTGCATACGGATTGGGTGCAGCCAGCACCATATTGCCCTTCTCCGCAGCTTTGATATAAACCTCAGGTAGAGATTGGTAGAGCATATAGTTTGTGTACTCAGGGTGACGTGAAAGTGCAGCGCCCACGGCGTCGATCTCAGCTGCAATCGCCTCGCCCTTTGATGCAGAGAGTTTCTTCCTCATCACGGTTGTTTCGATCTCTGCCTCAACTCGAGCACGTTCAGCAACCGCCTTGTCCTTCAGTACATCCTGCACAGCACGATCCGTATTCGCAGCATCCATTGCATCGGGAAAATCAAGATTTGACATTGAAATCTGGTGAACAGTAATGAACTCCTCTCCGCGTGATTTGAGAGAAAGAGTAAACTGTTCCCTAATTGCTTTGAAGATTTCCTCTCGAGATGCGTTGATCGCATTTGCAATGTACGGCGAAACAGCTGACCGAACAGCTTCAGAGAGCGAGGGCTTCAAGAAGATGTTGTACATCTGAGAACCCATGATGTACTTCGAGGGTGCGCCGCCCTGCGTGGGTGCCGGGCCGACAGTCGAAAAGAGTTTCGCAACAGTCTTAGGATCATCACACTTGATCCCATAGGAAACGTACAGATCAATATTGAACTGCACGCCATCCTTCGTGAGAGCTTGCATTGTCTCCTTCATTGTCTGCTGACCGCACTCAACGAGGCGAATCTCATCGTACAGTCCTGTGTAGTACGTGCCAGGCCCAAGAATGTTACCAACGAAGCCTGTATCACCGAGATACAGAGCAGCGGCACCAGTACGAGCGAATTTCCTGCCAACATGTGATGCAGGAACATCGTCAGTATCGCAACCAGTCATGAAGAGCGAGGAAAGGGCAACGACAGCAGCAATCAGTTTTGATCGAGTATTCATGGTCACAGTGTATGTTCTTTTGGTTTCTTTTTCAGTTTTGAACTGTACGTGTGTTCATCTGCGCAAAACGAATCATTCCATGCGTTTCTGAGTTCAAGTGAGACCTTAGAGTGTCAGCCAACTCCTGGTTTGCACGATCGACATCTCTCCGTGTCCAACCTGTATACTCAGAGACAGTGTCAGGAAAGCTTGTTGCAGCCACAATGAAAACATCAGCATCATCTCGCTTTGAGAAATGACGTGCAAGCATTGCGATCCTGAATGGAACATGAAGCTGTCCATCCTCAACGTGAGCAGAATAACTGCCAGTTGAACACGAGAGTGAGTAATTTACTGTAAGTTTCACGTGGGAATGCTTCCTGCGCCTCAAGGTGATCGCAGCGAGAGATCAGAAACGTGAATGTCTCTTTTTCGATGTACGGTCTGAATTTCACAGCTACAGCTCTGATTCGTTTATGGTTATCTGACTCGATAGCATTATGAATCTCAGTGCGCATTTTCAATTTTTGATCTGCGATTTGTTTCCAGAAATCGCAGAACCATGCAGTGATCATGAACACGACACCGGTCGTAATTGCAATAGCAAGCATGACATTCATTAGTAATACATCTCTTCTTTCTGAGCAGTTGACCACCGAGGTTCTGCAAGACCTGTTCCGTAAACCCATATGTGTGTTGGAGATCTCCTCACACCGTAGGATCCAATTTCGATTCCATTCGATGTCATATCCCAACCATCTTCCGTCTGCACAAGCTTGAGTTCTTGAGTATTGATCGAATCGAAGAAAAACTTCGCAGAACGAATCACCTGATTGAGCCACCGCTCAGGAAAATTGATGTTGTCTCCATCAACATCGAAGTTCTTTCTTCGGCCGCCGATAAAGAGCTCAACCTTCATGAACTCTCGTTTGTGCAGCTTCCCAGGAGTGTCGTCTCTGAAGCACGGGGTTACGCCGACTCCGTGAACAGATGGAAAATTCCCATCAAGCATGATCTGAACAAATGATTGTTCAGCAGAGCCAACGAGGCATCCATCGAATGTCTCATGTGCACGTTTCTGAGAGATAAGAGTGTGCGTATCACGAGAGACATGCCAGGGAAGCTCGTAGTACTCGAAGCCCTCTCTCGTGTAGAAATCAACTGCAGCCGATATGAGATCCCATCGTATGTTCTTCAACGCAGCTCACTTCCTCCTGCCTGACTGAAATGCTCGTTCTGTCGCGGCATTCATCGCTTCGAGATCGTTCATTGAAAGGTTGTGTTTTTCAGTAAGAGCTTTCAGAGCACCGAAGATATCTGCAAGTTCAGAGATCGCCATGATTGTGATTCCCTGTTCAATCGAATCTTCGTACTCTTCGCACTCTTCTTTCACCTTCGAAATTTCGCCAAGTTTACCTTTTGCGATTTTTCGCTTGTGGTATCCATTGGGATCTGTAGGCGGGGGATCTATATCAGACACGGGTTCTTTCTCAGGCTTTTTAAGTACTGGCTGAGTGGGTACGGGCTGTATGGGTGCTGGGGCCCATGGTACCCTATGGGCCATTCGCCTTGAGTAAGGGTACGCTCAACACGAGGCGATACGAGCTCACCAAGATCATCTTTGGATTTTGTCATGTTAGATTTGTAAGACAGTCACAGTAACTTTTCAGTTCTGTTTGTACCAGACAGCAATTCCAACTTCTGCAACAATCCGCTCAATGAGTGTATAGATCTCGCCAGTCGCGGGCTCACGCCAGGCACCCCATGAATCATACGGGGGCTTGCCAAACCAGATCGCATCAACGAGTCTCCGTTCATGTGGTAGAAGAATGAAAACGGGAGTCCCGGGAGGAATCTCGGCAGGCACTGCGCGCTTGAGGCTTGAATCACATGCAATCCTGAGTGACTCGACCCACTCGTCTGGTTTACCGAGACCAACATTCGCAAGGTACTGCTGGGTGCTCAGCCAGAGAGTTGCACCGCTTGACCATGTACGATTTGGCTGGCTGTTCTCGTCAAACTGTGCCCACCACTCACGCTTCACACGGATCATCTCATCCCAGAGAGCATCATCTGGATCAACTGACTTCTGAGTTACCTTCACGTCCATGACCCAGTTGCGGTAATTGATAAGAGCGTGATCTTCGGGAGAGACCTCTGCCCAGCGGCCCTCAACGAAGATCCGCCAGGCATCAACAGCGTACTTACCAACACCATAGAGCTCACTCACATCTCCCCATACGTCTGTGAGATACTCGATTGACATCTTCTTGATTGTCTTTGCCCGCTTGTTGCCAAAACCAAGAGGCCTGAGCATCTTGTGCAGATCCTCATGATCCGCCATAAGCAAACTCTCTGGATTCGGATAAGCTGCGAAGAACTTGTGACTGACTGGCTCTACCTGCTTCCGTGAGGTCTGATTCAGCATGAGACACAGCACGAGAATACGCCAGGGCCATGCCTCAGTACCGATGAAGAGCTCCTGCAAGAGCGGATCTGGCGATTGGGGCGGTGTGAAGCCAGTGTCAGGAGGAATCGGCATAAAACAGTTATACCACTCCTCTGAGACTTTTGCACTCTTTATTTTTTGAGAGGCTGACCCTCTGCGCAAACAGGCTCAAGCTGCGAGCACTCTTGAAGTGTCACAACGCATGTTGGGTTGAGCCATACACCATGCTTTTGAGTTTCAACGCACACTGTCTCGCATGATGTACCATCAGAGAGTGGTTCTCCCTGGGGACAGTGTAGCTCTCTCAGGTGAGCACATGCTGGAGCACACATGTTTGAGTCTGTAATCACTGCTGGATTTGGCAGAGGAGAAATCTTACTTCCAGAGCAGCCAGAGCAACCAACTTGCGCAATCAGCACGACAAAGAAGAGAGCGAGAGCAAGGAACTTACGAAGCATTTTGCCACCCGACTGTTGCAACCCAAAAATCATGTGCATTCTCCTCAGATAGGTATGCAGGCGGCATGTAACAGTATCCTGAGTCACCCCAGTCAGTTCCCCATGAGTTCTTGACAATGTAACATCCCGATCTCTGTTTACCGACAATCAGCATTGCATGACCGCCTGTGTTGACTCTTACCTTTGCTGGCGGAGCAATCACTCCTGATGATCCTGTATCGCGGATGAATTTATCATCGACAGTGCAACCAAAGACAACAGGATGTCCCCTGCGAAGTGCCTCGTCAATGAGTCTGAATTTCTCAGAGTCAGAGTCTTGAATCCTGTAATAGTCGGCAATCTTGTGCGTGAAAGCCTCTCTATACGCGTCCCATGATGGTCTGACATTGACTCTATCTTGATCGAATGCCCACGTCTCTTCTCTGCATGTTCCGAGAGTTCTCAGTGTATCGAACGCGAGAGAGATGTAAGTGCCCTCATCAACAGACGTTGCTTGATGCTGTGCTCGAGCATTGTAGTAAATGAAGAGTCTCGAAAGGTTAATGTGAGACTTCCCAGCTGCAATTCTGAGGTGTTCAAGATCGCCAACTGTCGCATTTGCAGTACAAGAACCAGTTTTCAGTTGCATTTCGACAGGAGAATCCCACTTCCTGAGATCTGTTTCAGCACCATCAATTGAAGATGCAAGCGGAGCTAGTTCAGTTGAACTCGTGTACTTGCCTCCGGAGCCAGTTGCTGACGCTGAATCACTTTTATACCCACCTAGCACAGGTTGTGTCATATACATAAATACATGCAAAGTCTCAAACCAAATATCGAACAAATTATAAGGGAAGCTGCCCGGGAGCATCTCATCAGAGAGTTTGATATCAGAGCTCTTCTCGGTGCTGCGTCAGACATGGTCCGAGGTCTCCATGTTGATGTTCAGAACAAATACATTTCTCGAGCTCGGGCGAATGCAGCAAAGAAGATGACAGCAGAGATTGACAAGCTCATTGGCAAGTACACAGCTGAGTTTGAGAAGCTCGGTGGAACTGCTGACGATGCTCTGTATGCATTTGCTCTTGCATACAGAGCGCATGCGGTTAATCATGCTCCTGCAGAGGGATCTGAAGAAGCGCAACCAACGAAAACGCAAGATCCGCACCCTGCCATGGCGCAACCAGTACCAGCAGCTAGCCAGAACCCAAGTCAGCAGCTAGTTCAGCGTAGCGGTCAGTCAGCAAAAAATAACAAGGGAGGAACGCAAGTAGTGCCAGCGAAACAGAACAAAACAGTGCCAATGAGGAGACAGCAGTGAACGACTATACGCTTGAAGATATTCTAAACGAGATCAAACTCGATGAAGGATATGAGGAGCTCAACGAAGCTTCTGTGATTGGAGCGATGTTGAAAACTCTCGGACAGAGAGCAACAGCAGCTCCTAGCGCCCTCGTGAAAGGCGTGAAGGCAATTGCGCAGAAGGCAACAAGCTCTGTAAAACAGGCAGCTGATGAGTTCTCGCAGCAAGTGAAGGCGAATCTTAAAGACGAACAGGAATCAGAGTACGTTGCAATGACTCAAACGCTCAGAGGTCAGACAACACAGTTTCTAATGAAGCTCCTCGATCAAGTTCACAAGACTGCAATGACACATGCAAAGAAGAACGGTCACCCGAGTCCAGAGTTTACAGCTTACGGAGCGGTTCTATCATCTGTTTCTGCAATCAACATGGCTTGTGATGCATACATGAAGCGGAATACTCCACAGCAGATGCAAACGCTAAGCCAAGATGCGATTGCTCACCAAAAGGGTCAGACGTCTATTGGAAATCAGCAAAAGGCAAAAAGATCCAGTAATCAGTTGAGCCGTACAGGTGCAACACCACCCGTTAACGATCCGAACGCGCAGACAATGGGTCCAAATTCGATCCCAAAGCAAACACCACCTGTCTCATCAACGCAGAGAGCTGGAGTTGATCAAACGCGAACGAATACAGCGCTTCCTCTACAAAATCCAAAGAAGAAAACCGGTCCCAGAGGGACTCTAATGATGAATCGTTTATCCTCTAAAGAGCGAGACGAACCACTTCAGAAGCCTTGAGATCCAACTCTCTCGCGGGACTGGCTCTGGAGTGATGATTACTGGTACAACGGGAAGCGGTTCAACCACAACAGGAATCTCTTGGATTGTATCGCTAATCGGAGGAACTGGTACAGGCTGCGTTGGCGTGATTGGCGCTGGCGGAACCCAGCTTGCAAGCACAGAATACAGAGGAAGATCTACTCCGAATGCTGACTTACAGGCAGGTTGAACTTTCGTCCACCTACCAGGCCAGATTTTCCATGTTGATTCGACGACAATCGACTTCAACACAGAGCAAACCCAATCGTGAGACCACTTCTTGAGACCGGCTGATTCTGCTCTCTTCACTCCAGCTGTAAACATCTCAGCAAGCTTTGCAGGATTATTCGCTGCGTATGACATGCAAGCAGCTCTGAGTGCCTCACACTCTGGTCCAGTCGTACCGTCGAACAGAGTTTTATCAACAACAGGAAGCAAGAACTCTCTGATCTTCGGCTTTGTCCACTGAGCCTGAATTGATCTCGCACCAGGATCGAGCCAGACGTTTGCAAATCCAGCCGCCCATGTCTTTGCTCGAAGCTTTGCGTCTGGTGTCCACTGCACACCATCGCATCCCCAGAAGGCCGCCTGTCTCTCAAGCTTTGTTGATATGACCTTACCAGTCGATGATTCTATGAAGCCCCACTTACCATCACCATGCTTCACGAAACCAACATCGTACTGATGCATGGCCTCTCCCAATGCAGAGTCAATCACAGAGAATCCGCACTTCTCAACAATCTGACCCAAGAGACGATCAACAGACGCTCCGGCCCACTGAATCAGTCCAACAGAAACAATGCACTGATCGTACATGTTGACGGCGTCGTATGATGATCCCTCTGTTGATGCTACGACATAGAGATAGCGATCTTGTATGTCAGCAGTTTTAGGAAACTCGTATCTGAGCTGTCCGAGGAACATGGGACCCGATGTTCCACCGTACGATCCCCACTGTACTCTGTCTGCAGTTACCTTTGTTGCCATACACGTAAGTATGGAGAGAGAAACTGTAAAAGTGACTCAGACTCCGTGATACCGCTTGATGAAGTAATCCTCCGCAAAATGAATGAGACTAGTCTCAATTTTATCAGAGTTCAATGCAGGTACTTTCGATGTAATGAGTGCGACTGCCTTTTCATGTCTCTGAGTTAGCTTAGAGAAATCGAAGCCAGATCCCTGATAGGCAAAATTGAGAGGATTCGTAAGCTCTGACTCTGTACCCGCATCGTAAACTAGAGAGTCATCATTAGGATCAGGAGTACGTGGAGCTGTCTTGTTATCAAGAGGAAGCTTCTTGACATCTGATCTGTTTGCCTTGTAATATGACCAGATATTCTTTGCTGCTGGAGAAACAGATGCGCGATCAGAGATGACTGGTTTTCCGAGATTCAGGGCAACATCGTATATGAAGGGCCCGTATCCCTTCTTAGCAGCTGTGTTCGCTACCTCCCAAGATCCGTAAGCAGGACCGTTATTGCTTGGATCAACTTTATGCATTCTTACGAATCCGCAGATACATTCAGCTGTTCTGTGATCAATCATTGTTCCGATGTGTCTTGCATTCGTAAGAGCGTGTTTTACATACGCCTTTGCATCATAGAGAACAATGTATTTCGTCTCTTCATTACTGTTGACATAGAGTGCTAGACCATCAGCGAGAGCAGATTCGATTCCTAGTGCTGCCTCTACGAGAGATCTCACATAAGTGTTAACCATCGCTCATCCCTCGTATTTCTTGAAGAAGAAGATTGAACCACATTTTCTAATGTAGTCCTCGAATTCAGATCGCTTGATTCCTCGTTTTGATTCTAGCTTGTCGCAGAACTCGCTGTGATTTGTTGCAAGACGTGAGTACTCGCTAGTCATATCGTGATTTGCAGAGTAAACGTAATTGAGCGGATTTTCGGGTCCCCCATCGGTGTACACCTCACCATCATCCTCTGGAGTTGGCGTAACGGGAGCACGGACATTGTCAATTTTCTGCTTCGTAACATCAGGACGTTTGTTCTTGTAATACGACCAGACAGAAGCAGCTTGATCAGAGACAGAGAGTCGGTCAGGTGCGACTTTTGACGATGATATGATGAAGTCATAGAGCATGGGACCCCAACCCTTTCGAGCCGCTGCCGAAGCAATTGATCTCGCTCCGTACATGTGACCCTTCATATTTGAGCGTCTCTTCGTTGTGATATAAGCGACAACGGGTCCTGCTGATTGCGTGGGTAGTTTCCCTCCAACAAGTGCTCGCGTGACATATTCAGGATCATAGAGCATGGCAAGTTGACCGGAGTTCCAATCAGTGGCAAAGAGAGCGTAACCCTCACTCTCTGCTTCGCTAATTCCTCGAGCTGCCTCGACAATGAGTCTCACATAAGTCTTCACTTGCATACCTCCTGAAAAAGAACTCTCCACCCCCGTGTCTCAGTAGCTCTTCAATCTCTCTGAGCGAGATTCCTGGAACTTTTGCCGAGACAATCTCTGCGACTTTTCTGTGTCGTTCCATCATTCCACTGTATTGTGCATTCGATCCCGGTCTGATGTACGCAAAGTTGAGAGGATTCGTAAGCTCATCATCTCCTGGATACACAACTGAATCATCTTTCGGATCTGGCGTTCTGGGCGCATCTTTGTTATCGAGCGGAAGCTTTTTGACGTCCGAACGATTGAGCTTGTAAACTGTCCAGATTCTCTGAGCAGATGGAGATACAGAGCTTCTATCTGGTACAACCGGTCGTCCCATACCAAGAGCAATATCATACATGAGCGGCCCGTAGCCCTTCAGAGCTGCTGTTGTATTGATCACGTAAGCACTGTAGCTGTTTCCATAAGACTTTGGTACTGGTCTCATCTGAATGTGACCTGTGATACAATCAGAACAGTTTGTGCGAGCCGTACGCTGTGTACGTGGGAGATTCTCCTGAGCGAACTGGAGGAACTTTCTTGGATCATAGAGAACCAGATCGATCTTATCACCGTCTGTCGTGATCATCAGCGCAAGGCCGGCATCTTGAGCAGCCGCTGCGTTAACTGCAGCCTCGACGAGACTCTTAATATACTGTTCGATGATCATCCTGTCCTGTACCTCTTGAGAAAGTAACGATTTCCGGTCATGCGGAGAAGAGTCTCGAAATTTTTTCTCTGAATGACTCCAAGACGCTCGAAAGTGCCACAGAGCTCCTCGTGAGCAGCGAGAAGTTCTGTGCACGGATTTCCACTCCCAGCATATGCGTAATTGAGAGGAACGCAGAGATCTGTCTCTTTTGTTCCTTTCTTATGGTACCACGAGTCATCATTGGGATCTGGTGTTTTAGGATCGTCAATATCGTCAAGTCTCAGCTTCTTCACATCGGGTCTGTCTGCGTAATAGTGCATCCAGATTGAAGATGCAGATGGAGAGACAGATTCTCTGTCTGGCATGATTGGTTTTCCCCAACTCATTACGAAATCGTAAAGAAGTGGTCCATAACCCTTTTGAGCAGCGCACTGAGTAATTTCGAGGCCTCCGTAACTCGGTCCATGGGCATTGTCAGTCGTTGGAAACGCATCGATTGTACCGATTATCGCCTCTGACTCACTGCTCTTGTGATGCCAAAGAGCATCTTTCATCTTGCTAACACTGTACAGAACACTTTGTCTTCCATTCGTGTAGAGAGCAAGACCTGCAGAGAGGGCATCACTTGATGAGAGAGCAGCTTCTACAATTCGTTTCACATAGTCTTCTAGTATCATCACTCATCCTTATAGTTCGCATGAAAATAAGAGAGAGCTGCGCTTCTTAGCGATTGCAGAAACTGTCTCTTTGCTGCTTGACCTTTTATTCTCAGAAGCCTGTCCTCGTGAGCCTCAACAAGAGAAGAGAATCGTTCTTCTCCATTTGGAATCCAGTATGCATGATTGAGAGCATCACGAGTGTCATCATCTTCGATCTTGTAAGCTGGATATGTCCATGCTTTAACTGCTGGCTTTGCGTCAGGAGCAACGATTCTCTGCTTCATAACATCTGCGCGACGTGTATAGTAATAGAGCCAAACAGCCCGGGCGGGGGTTGATACAGATGATCTGTCAGAGATAATTTTGAACCCGCGTGAGAGAGCGTAATCGTACAGAAGAGGTCCATAACCCGATTCTGCTGCAGATGATGATATCATTCCGAATCTGCCAGCAATATACTGATCGTTATCAACTCCCACGCATGCAACAATACACTCACTAGTTGGTTTCGCTCCTGCAAGATGAGTGTCATAAAGAATGAGACTTGCACTGATGTTTCCTGGATCAGAATCATACAATCCAAGTCCGTCACTCTCAGCGTCAGATACAGTTCTTGCTGCTTCTTTTATAATCATGTGAATGCATCCGAAAATTTTTGTTCGCCGGCCAGAACAATCTGACGCTCAAATTTTCTCACGCCAGAGTCACCAGCTAGACGTGAGATCTCATCACAGTGATCTCTATGTGCAGACTGGAGCTCGGATGAGTCAACTGGATCCTTGATTCTATACATTGAGTTAAGAACAGTTCTCTCACGCTCAGTGAGTTCATCTGGATCTTTTTGATATTTTTCAGGTACTGGAGCGTGTTCAACATCACTTCTCTTTGAGTAATAGTAAACCCAAACTCGCTCAGCAGCAGCTGAGACGGAGAACCTGTCAGCCATCATCCACTCGCAGTCAGACATTGCAATATCATACAAGAGCGGTCCGCAGCCGTGAACTGCAAAAGATGCTTTGATCTCCCTCACGCTTGGAGTACCAGGTCTGTCATACCACTGCAGGAATCCAATAACGGGAATGACAGCTGCAGGAGGAATACCTCCCTTCGATGCTCTAGCCCTGTTTGTAGCCTCCCAGCCATTGTAGAGGACGAGACAATCCTTCGCTTTTAGGAGTGCAAGACCGTGTGCCAGAGCCTTCTCTGGAACAATCGCTTTCTCTACAATCGCACGAACAAGAGCCTCAACCACTGTACTTCTCTGCAAAAAAATCTTGGCCAAGATCGTCTAGCTTTTTTTCTATTACGATCTGTTGCTTGTATTTTTTCATTGATTCAATAAACTTTTCATGCTCACCAAGAAGATCATCGTAGCCTTGATCTATGCTTGGGAGAGAATACATTGAATTGATGAGATGATTTTTTCTCTCGTCAAACTGCAGATTATCAGATGTGTCTCTGAGAAGATCTGGAATTTTTTTGATTACTGTCTCTGGCCGAGATTTTGAATAATACTCCCAGACTCTGAGAGCCTGCTTCGAAACGCTTCCGCGATCGGGTATTGCCCAACCACTATGAAGAAGTGTATCGTATAGAATAGGTCCGTACCCGTGCGTTGCTGCAGCTGCCGTCACCTCTCTGATGTGGTAGTTATCAACGCTCCTATCTCTGTAAGAGAGGTAACCGAAGATAATTCTCTTATGCGCTGGGCCAGCAGTAAGACGATAAGGATTCAACATTCCATCTTGCGGATTTCCCAATTCTGACGGCTTATACAGCACGATGATATCGAGAGGTTGAGAGAAACACAGAGCAAGTCCCTCTGACAGTGCTCGAGATGGCTGAACTGCACCTTCAACGATTCTTCTAACGAGATGTTCGATCATCAGTAAAGATCTCCAAATAGAAGTGCGCCGGCTTTTGAAAGATAAGATTCGACAGAAGACTTCGTATGATACGGATGCAGAGAACGCAAGAAATCCTCATGAGCATCAAACAGTTCCGAGTACTCAGAGTGAAGCTCTGGAAGATGATACGCCGAGTTGATCAGAGGCAGTTCATCATCTGAGTACTCATCATCATCTGATACAAGAAAGATTCTTGGGAGAGCTTTTGTTGAGACATCTCCTCGCTTGTTCGTGTAATATTTCCAAACTCTCAGAGCCTCGTGAGATACAGAGAGACGATCTGGCATTGTCCAGCCACTGTGCAGGAGCACATCGTACACAATCGGGCCATAACCGTGTTTCGCAGCTGCTGACTTTACTTCGTTAAATGACTCTCCATTCGCTACTTTCACTCTGTATTTCAAGCTAGCTCTCACTATTCTTGAGTACGAAGTACTAACGTTTGGAAGCGGATCTGAAGGGCTCTTTGCAAGCTCAGACGGATCGTACAGTGTGATGTTACCAACACTGTGACACAGAGCGAGTCCGTCATGTAGCGCCTCAGAAGGTTTGACAGCTCCTTCAACGATCGATTTTACAAGATTTCTGATCATTATCCAATCTCGTATTCGATCTTGAAAATCTCGATCTTGCCGAGGCCAATGACCTCAGACTTCTCATCGTTTGCATCAAGCCCTGCAATCTTGTAGAGACCTGATCTACAAACAAGAAACTTGAACTGATTCTGAGCTGTGTATGCATGCAAGACAACCTGGGCCAGCCCAGGAGCGGGCCGGAATGGACGAGGTTTCGCTCCAATTGCTGCAACTGTCTTGTTTGTTGTCCAAGATGAACAGCCTGCCGGAGCCGTGTACCACTGATTGTTCGTAATCACTCCCTCTGTTACATCAGGAGGAATACGATATGCCTGTCTAAAAGAATCAGACGGAAGGTAAATCCCTCTGTACACTTTTTTAGAATCAGGAGTCTTTAGTACTCCGTCGTACCACCCGCGCTTCAGGTAATTGTAGAGCTCTTTGATCGTCTCAGGAGGAAGAGGCTTTGAATAGTTCAAGAAAGCAGCAATCTGTTCTAGAAGCTGCTTCTCATGCTCTGTGTTCTGTTCCTCCGGTACACCGTCTGAGCGCTGAGGAGCCCAGGCCCATTTTTCTAGTGGCGCACCATCAGGGGCTTCGGGTGGTTTTGGCACATGTTAAATTATCACTCTCAGAGTCGTTTTCTCCTGCAAGGAGTGATTTGGTCTGTTTTGTGATTGAAGCCTCGATTTTTTGCTTCACAGAGTCAAGAATCCTACTTACAAAGCTTTCTGAGGACTTCGACCAGAAGTGACTATCTGTGTCAAGATTCTCAAGTGTCAGCTGTATACCTGTCGGCATCTTGATAACATGAGACGAACTTGATCCTGTCTTTGTGTGTCTGATGACTTTCTCAAAACACACTCCAGTCAGAATCTTTCCATTCTTGCTCTCATAGATGTAAACGATATCTCCTGGAGAGATTGCATCTTCTGACATGCTCGTCACTCTCTCTTTGCTTGAACGATTCCGAGAGGAACGATTCCATTTGGAACAAGCAAGAAATCTGGCGCTGAATCGCCAGTGTCAATCCAACGTCGTTTGCAAGCCGAAACGACCTTGTTTACGAGAGATTGCTCTACTTTTTCGCAATTTGCATGTTGAGCAAGGAGCTCTGATACAGCCGTCTGCTCATTGACGTACACTGATACGAGTCTGTAAAGAAACTGAAGTTCTGACTTTGTCAGCTTCAGACTCGTATCAGACTCAGACGTCGCTCGAGATCGCTTCTTTGTACTCATCGAACGTACCCTTGTTATCAACACGCTTCATGATCTTCATTACTGCGAGCACAGCCTTGAGAGTCTTCATGTCGAGCTTCTCTTTGTAATCCTCGATTGTATCCTTACGATCTTCCTTGAGCGTCTCAATCTCAGAATCGATCGCGTCAATCGCGTTAACGAACTCACGTACATATCGTTTCGTATCCTCTGCAGAGGCGCCTTCAATCTGCGGAGCTTCTTTTTTTGCCATTAGATCTTCACCTGTTCAATCTCATGGTATAGCTTCGTATACGATTTTACATAAAGAGAATCGGCAGACATTCCACTAGCCCTGACAGACTTGATGTGAGTGTTAATCTGAGTCAGAACATATGTTTTCACTGACTCTTTCATTGCGTGTAGCATCTGAGCATCAATCTGCTGCTGATTCATCTTTCCACTGAGAGTTTTAACAATCTCTCTCATATCGATTTGGCGAGATGAGTGTAGAGCCCTGATGATGTCTTGCGGAGTCTGTGCAACGGCAACAGACACTACCATCTCTCTGATTCTACGGGCTTGCTCTTTTATGATTCTCTGTGCATCGTGTGCCATCTCTGTACCGACTTGACTATCGTCAAGAACGTCAGAGACTCGTGTCATTCTCTTTCTCAACCAGTCATAGAATGAAACTTCTTCGCTTCTTGATCTGTAAGAGGCTTGATTAATGTCTTGCTGAACATTTCTCTTCTCGCGTTCCCACTGTTTTCCAAGTGTACCACCAGAGAGCCAGTTTGCGAGTGTAACGCCAGCTTTTGGAGACTTCGGAAGAATGTAGCTTGCAAGCATTGCGCCGGGCTCGAGCATGAGCGCAACAAACAAGAAATCTTCGTTTCCTTTTGTAACACGGTCAATTTCCTTGTAAGCTTCTGCGTATTTTTGCTTGAATTGCTGTACCGCCGTTGCATGGTCTTTCCATATCTTCGTGTACTCGAGAGCGAGATCTTTTGATATGACAGTTGCAACTTGGGCTTTAACAAGAGACATTACACGATTGATTGTCTGCCCTCCCTCTGATGCCGCAACTTTGAAAGCATTCGCAAATGGTTTCAAAAAGATCTGAGCAACAGAAGGGCCCCCGAGTCTCTGCACTCCGTATCCCATTCCTCCGCCAGAGTAACCGGAGACTCCCGCTTCGGCAGCAACACTCTCTTCTGAGATTACTGCCCTCACGTATTGTTCGATAACAGATTGCATATGAATTAAATTATGGTCTGAAGACGGGATACTCACCAGTGCGGCGCTTCCAACCCTCAGAAACGAGTTTCTCGAATGTGTTCATCTTGTGCTTCTTCGTTCTTGGGTCTCGAGTTGAGAAAAAAGTACGAATCTGAAACGGTGAGTGAAACATAACTTCTTTCTTCAACTCTTTCCAGCCAACATCTGGTGGGAAAAGATGCTGCGCAATGTCCATTTGATGTTCGATTTCAACCGGTAGGGCATGTAGCACATCACCATTTACGATCTGTCCAACAATCCATCCAGCCACAGCTCTCTGGTATGCATGAATTGGCGGTAGCGCATCAATTGGCCACCACGCAACACAAGCAGTCTCGTGTGAGTTAACAAGTTGCTCGTTTGGATCAACTGGGTCTGCCACGAAGAACCAAACTTCTTTCTTGAGTTTGCTGTTTCTGAAAACTGCGGGAAATGGAACTGTACCAGTAACACGAACCTTGAGACCAGTCTCTTCAAAAGTCTCACGTACTGCTGCGCGCTCGTACGTTTCTCCGCGTTCAATGTGTCCTTTTGGAAATCCCCACGCAGATCCTGGCTGTGGCTGTATCATCAGGATCTCTGTGCCATTCTTTCCCGTTCTGTGAACAAGGCACCCGGCACAGTGTTCGACTTGGTATTTAACACTAGGTTTCATATCTTAAGGCTATCACAGATGGGATCAATCGTACAAGATTCAGTTGGAATAATTCCCATGGCTGCAAAGCCATTTCATAACGGACACGAACATATCATTGAAATTGCCTCAAAAGAGAATGCAGACGTGATTGTCTATGTCTCTACTGGAAACAGAATCAAACCCGGTGAGTTTCCAATGACATGGGAGAAGATGCACTCAGCGTGGGAAGAGCTCATTCTTCCATCTCTCCCGCATAATGTAACTGTGAAATACGTATCGAACCCTGTCACAGAGACTTATAACAAGATCAAAGAACTCAACGCTCTTGCTACAGTTGAAGTGAAACTTTACGCAGATCCAGCAGATGCAGCTGAGAGATTCCGACCGGCGTACATACAAAAATACGCAGCAGGGCTAGTAGCAAGCGGTCTCATACATGTTCGCGAGATTACACGATCTGACACTGCGGGTATCTCAGGAACAGAGATGAGGCGAGCGCTTCAAAGTGGTGATTTTGCTTCATTTAAAGCAGGAACGCCACCGAGTATTGACCCAGTGGCGTATTGGAAATTGCTCGCAAGATAAGAGAACGAAGTTATACGTTGGACGACCTTCTTTAAATCCTCCAAGAACAAACGCTGTATCGTAATCATTCGCTTTGACAATCACGAATCCATCCTGGGATGAAACAACGATTCCATCAACACCAGGGAATACTGTTCTGATATTGACAGAGTCGAACATCTGTTTTATGAACTCATCTGGATTCGAAAAAGCATCGGATGATCCGATTGTCGCGAATGCAAGCTGTACGGGATCATATTCGAACGGGACATCATCATCATCTTCTGCGAGGAGAACGATAATCCTTCGCAGTTTCTGCGGAGAGACAGTAACTTTCCTACCTCCATACGAGATCTCAACAGCAGCATCTCCCACGCTCATTTGAGACTTTACAGACAGAATCTGATTCAGAATTGCTCGCAGTTGCTTGATCGTGTCAATGGTAATGTTTCCATTCATTACCATATTCTCGTGCTTGTCCTCGTAAAAAGTCTTTACAGTCTCGTAAAGAGAATGCAGACGTATTGTTGAAAGAGATTTGAATGATTTTTCATTCTTTTCGACAATTGCACAGAATGTTCTCATTGAGTCGAAAATTCCGGCAAGTTTCTCTCTTACAGTATGATACGCCCTCAGGCCGTGTACAGCACCAGCTCTGATTGATTTGGAATCTTTTTCGATTGCCTTCACCTCATACCGCGCGATTTGTCCTGATTCTAGAGGCAGAATGAGATCGAATGACTGTTTCATTCCTTGAACAGATCCTCCGAAAAGTCTTGCTAGCCATGTCTCTCCGGGACCAGAACCCTGCGAGCCTGAGCTAGCTCGAGCAGGATTATAAGGATTATGAGTAATGAAATCAATGTAATCCGCATATGCATCAGGATTCTGAGCAAGTCTTGGGTCTCTCCAAGAGTATTTTTCGAGTGATTGAAGAGCATCAATGTGAACAGATGCCTCGTACGTATCTGTAGTTTCTGATCTCTGTGATGCACTGGATTTTGAATATTTCGCAAAAGACTGTACCTCAGCTCGAGCTGACTCATACTGCTCTTTAACATCAGAAAGCGTCTTACGAGGAGACTTTGAGAATTGCTTGATCTCGTCAGACTTCAAGAGAGACGAGTACTTTTCGTCTGGTGTTCCGAGCTCTACAACATTCGCATTCCAAAACGCAGGAGGAATGTCTCCGCTCCCGATACGAAGATCTCCGAATGTAAAGAGATCTGACGTGTAAATCCTTTCAGGAACACCACGGAGAGGACCAAGCTTCGCAGTGTCAGAGAGACCTGGTGGAATAATCTGATACAGCTTCGGATATGAGGCATCAAGCTTCTGTTTTGCAGAAGCAGAATTGCTTTGATTTTTCGTTTTTGCTTTTGATCTGACAGCTTTGATATCAGAGTCATTCTGAGCGCACCATTCATCATATTTCGATTTCCATGCTGAACGAAGTTTTGAATTCAGATTCGATATGAGAACAGAAACGTACTCATCTGTCGCTACGCGGAGTTTCGTTTGAGAAGCTTTTTGATTCGCGTGTACTTTTGAAAGAATCGATTGATCACTTGGCATAACGGCCCATTCCTAGAATCTGGTTAACGGGAGCGAATGCCCCTGTGAATTTGTATGCATTGCCATCAAACATGACGACAATACCTTCCATTGAAGCTGAGATGTTTGAAATATCACCGAGCTTCTCGAGTTGAGTCTTGATGCTATCGTTCATCTTGTCTTTAACAGAATCGACAGCCATTGAAACTGACTGTCTCAGTCTCTCAACCTCTCCTCTGTGATCCTTCACAAGTACAGAGCCCATCCCACGGAGCAAGTCAACCGAGAATCTGTGCACAGCAAGCTCAAGCGGCCTGAGAACTGATTTGATAAGTTTTGGAGAAGACTCAACTACGGACTTTACGTCTGCGTAACCGTCAGGAGGAACGAGCTTCTTGATCTGTGTGAGAGTTGGAGCTCCGGGCAGCTCCATCATACGCTTCACGATCGGATCAGGATTGATTGTTGGGAATCGCTCTTCGACGATTCTTTTCAGCATCACAGCAACATACTCTCCGAGCGTAAGAGACATGTCAGAATCAGCATCCCGCGCCATTTCGCTGAGAGTATCTTTCAGAGACATGAGAGATGTTTCATCTCTCATCGCCTTAAGAGACGTTTTGAGCGCCGAGTGGACTTGCCAGCCTGTCGAAGTTTTCTTTCCCTCAAAACTCTTCGCAAGCTGATTGATTCGATCTGCCCAACTGTTATCAGCAGCCGGCGCCGCTTTTCCTGTCTGTGGATTGAACTCAAAGATTGGAGACCTGTGAAACACAATGTGATTTCCATCGTAATTGATCACATTCGGATTGTCAGAATAAACAATCTCAGCGGAGTACCACCTCATCCCTGAGAGAAATACGTCTTCGATAATTCCCTGAGGAAGATCTGAACATACATCAGCGAGCGTTTGAAATCCCTCGTTGAATGCTGTTGAAAGATTCCCGCGGCCATAGAACTTCTTTGAAAGTTCATCAGCGGTCATTCCCCCGCGTGCAATGTCACCGCCATTTCTTGCGCAGCGAATTTCTCCTGTCGCAGTAACGGTGTAGACAATGTTCATGCCGTCAATCTTCTCGCTCACATCCTCAAGAAGACCACCTCCTACGCTTGAACAGAGTTGATAAATCTTATCGAATGTGAGTGAGTAGTCTTCGATTACGTGGCTGAGATGACCTGCTGCGCCGCCCATGATTATACTTACATTTTATTTCAGTATACACGTATTTTCAACGCTTTTTTATTGAGATCGGCGTTGGAGGGCTGTAATCTTCAATCCCCCGCGAGCGGCCCTTGTGAATGATGGCTGGATCAATTTTTTTAACTTTTCGAGTGTCTTTCTTCTGCGACTCGGGCGGGGGTGATTCAACCGGAGGGGTCGGGGCTGGCTGAGCTTGCTGTGCAGGGGGTGCTTCGTTTCCTTGCTGATTCTGTGGAGCTGGTGGGGGCGCTGCAGACGCTTGGTTTTGATCATTCGGAGTATCTCCCACTCCTGAAACAATCTGAGAGATCCCACGGAGATGCTGCAGAAGAGTTTCTTTCTGATCTGGTTCAAGACCATTGAAATAAACTCTCAGTGCAGCATTAATGTTATCATCCTTAAACGATTTTCCAGCCCTGATTTGATTCAGTTTATCAACAACGTCGTCAACATCTGGAGATGCAACCTCTGGAGAGTTCTGATCTTGTGACTGTTGTTCTGGCGCTGGCTGCTGTGGTTCCTCAATTGGCTGCTCCTCTGGCTGCTGCGGAGCTTGCTGTTTCTGAGCAGGAGGTTGTTGCTTCTGAGTCGACTGTTGCTTCCCTCCTCTTGGCGGAGCGGGAAGAGAAGAATCTGCCTCTTTCTGAGGTTTTGCAAAACTCTTCTGTGCACGCATTTCACGTGAGTGGATATCTTCATCCTCTTTGAGAATGTTATCAATCCACTCAGACATTGAAAGAGTAGCTGCGCTCTTCATCTGTGGTACTCCATCCCATGCGGAGTCCAGGATGCCATTCTCCTAGCCCGCATTTGAGCCCATGTGAGCTGTTCCTTTTGCTTCACAGGCTTCTTTTTGACAGTTTCATTGAGTGTTTCTGGCTCATCTGGTGAATCAAGACTGAAACCGAGGAGTCTCTCAATGATCTTTTGCTCTCTTGCTGCAACCTCGGCATCATCCGCCTCGATCAGTGGAATATCATCTTGCATGATATAAATTAGTCTGCTCAAGCCCCTCGCAAGTAAAATGTGTCGCGGTAAATATCATCAATGATCTCTCTCACCGAGAAACACCAGTCAGTATCTGGATTTTTTTCTGACCCGAGAACAATCTTCACGCTGAGACCGTTAATGGTGATCACACACGGTTTCATAAGCGTTTCCTGCATGCATTCAGTTACGAATTTTTGAGCTGCTTTTGGAGTTACAAGTTCAAAGTTTCTCTGTTGAGTCCACTTTGTAAGCGGTACCCATCGGTCGACAATCTCAACTGGAGGTTTTACTCTTGCAGGAGAGAGTTCAACAGGAGCAGAGTCAGCTCTGAACTGTTCAAACGTGTAATTTTTCAAATGAGTGCTCCTACTATCGCTTCGCAGTTGAAAGATGATCCATATGATTGAATCTTTCCCTCACGATCGCTAACGTATGATCCTCCATTACAAACAGGATCAATTACATTCGCATAGATGAGGTTGCAATCGAATAGTTTTGACAGGTTATGAGATCGAGGAGGCCAGATATCAGTGTGTCGCTCTCTAACAGGAATAACGAGAGAGTCAAGGCTTCCAACATCGTATCTCACTCTCCGCGAGAGACCAGAGACCATGCAGCCAACTCTGCCCAGTTCTGGAATTACAATCGTATCATTCTCTGGCGTGATCGTGGGAACTGTGCACCAGTTTGCCTCGAGGCCAACGTGATCTGATACTTTCCACGTTTTGATAATTTTCCCTTGAGGATCGAGAATGCTGTAAGCATTGTAGAGCTCTCCTGATTCGAGCCCAATGTAACCGAATCCAACATAGCACTTTCCAGTGCATGCAAGAGCCATTGTAGAGAAAGGCAGGCTCTCTGCGGTGTGCGCAAGGAGCGCTGCTTCTCGTCTATTTGTTGGAAGACGATGAACGAAAGAGAGCTCTGGCAGAAAAACCGCCAGAGCTCCTTTCCTCGATGCCTCAATCACCAAACGACATGCATCGCCAATTGATCGATTTTGATCCGCAACTGGCTGAGTCTGAGCGATTGAAACAAGCATACTCTTAATTAGAGCGGAATATCTGAGTCACCTGGAGCATTTCCGATAATATCGGGAGCGCCGGCTGCTCTCATTTCTCTCTTGATATAATCGCTTGCAAACTCACGGAAACCATCGAGCTCGCTGACAAGATCTGGATGATCTTTCAAGAGCTGTAGTTCTTCCGGAGTAACCTCGCCAGATGAATTGAGATACTTGACATAGTCTGCAATGGCGCGAGCAACGAGAGAATCTCTCTCCTCCTCTGACATTTCGCCAACAAGGAATCTCAGCTTGGCAAGAGCCTGCTGAACGGCTTTCTTTGCCATTGATGGCTTCCATCCGAACTCTTTTCCGATTGTCTCGAGGTCAAATGTACCTTCGTCCTCGTTGCCAACAATGTGCTTCCTCTTTGCACGGATTGGAGAACCGAACTCGTCCGTGTCCTCTTCAGAGCCTGTATCCCATCCTGAGAACGAGAGACCCGCTTCCTTGAGTTTCTTGAGCTGCCTCTTAACGCTCTCGCGTACAAGGGTTTCAAGCTTCTTCTGTGCTTCAGTCTGGGTGGATTTTCCGCCCGAGAGATTTGATTTTGTAGATTTTGTCATTTCTGTACCTGATGAATTATCGTCCGCGAGAGCTAGCTGTACCGCATTGTAAATACGGAGAGCATCTTTACTATCTAGCTCTTCGTTATCGAGCGTAGATGAAACAGCATTCTTTACGTCTTGTTTGTTTCTTGGCTTCTGAACGTTTCCCGGAGGTGCATTTCCAACAACTGGATTTCTTTTAGCACCATCCAGGACATCTGAAGCAAGATCGTTAATCGGATCAGCCACCTGTCTGTGCCTGAACGTTAGGGTTTCCGTATCTTGCATCGGTATAACGACGACCAAGATAGAGGGCCATTACTGGTGACATATAAGCTGCGCATGCTGCAGAGTCAAATGCCCTGAAGTGAAGCGGGCCGATCGCATCGAACATTGCTCCTGTATAAGCGAGAGTTGTCACAATAAATGCGATTGTGAGAAACGTCACTGTGATTGACGGATGTCCAGCAGAGTCATTAATCCAGAATCTGCTGGGCGCTGGAGTTGGTAGGGGTTCTGTTACATCACTCATGTTTACTAATTAACCTCTTCTGAATGAAAAGAGTCGTTAGTATTCCAAGCGATGTACCAATCAATCCCACGACTGCAATGCTCGTCCAAGAAAATCTCGATTTTGCGATCTCGGTCTGTCTCTTAAGATCTTGCTCGAGTATTTGAGAGTGCACTGTAAGAATGCTGATATCTGACTCATGAGATGCATTCAGATTTGCTTTTTCAAGTTTCCAGGCCGCCGAGCTCTCTTCAACAAGTTTCTTTGCCAGTGCTCGAGCTTCTCCGGCCTGTTTCTCTCTGTCTGCTATGATCTTTGCAACTGCTTGTGGATCCAGTAGCGTTCCTGTAAACGGAGCAGGACTTCCAGACTCAATCTGCACAGCTCTCCCGGCCTCCTGCCCATACGCAATGTTCGAGAGTGCAATCTGTGCAATGAGTGCCAGAGCTATGATCTTTGATTTCACTGTGAGAATCCATAGATGTCAGATAGTTTCTTTGTTAGCGAAGCAGGATCACTTGCATTCTCTTTGATAAGATCGTCGATCCTATCTCGTTCAACTTGCGAGAGTCTTGCTAGTTCAACTGCATAGCGCTTTTCGATCTCTGCTTTTTGCTGTTCATATTCTTTTTGAGCACGAATTTTCTCTTGACGTTCCTTTTCAAGAGCAACCCGCATATTCTCGAGCTCGAACTTGTGCTGTTCAATACTTCTTTCGAGCTCAGAATTAAAATCGTCAGAACTCTTCTTTACGAGAATTCTTGCCGCAACAAGAGCAATGATTCCAGCTACGAAAACTCCCCACTGCATAATCTGCTTCCACCTGAGTTTGAAGAAATCAATCAATTGAATTCCTCGCGTTTTCCAAGAGAACCCAGCTTCGGCCATGCTGTCTTTACAATGCTTGCCTGCTGTTGCTGCATAATGAGTTGAAGCAGCTTCATATCATTCTGTTGTGAGATTGAAGCAAGACCGTAGAGAGAAACAATCTTTGATCGCATACTGTCAATTTCTGCAAGAAGAATCTGAATCTTCTCCTGATCCGTAGTCTTACGAGAAACGTTTTTGCTGCTCTTTTTGGTAGCCATTGTCAGTATCTTAAACTCTTGTTTTGTTCTTTTTCAAGCAGAGAGTAGAGGGAATTCATATCACTTTCACTCATATCTTCAATCTTGAATTGCGATTCAGATATCTTTTGAGCGACAGTCGTTTCGTAAGCCCTTTCGATAATATCAACTGCAGATGCGGATCCGATTGAAAGTTCATACAAGAACTGAAATATCGCCTTTTGAAACGAAGTATTGTTGTGTTGTATGAGACGCTTTCTAGCCTCGATATAACAAGCAGTAGGAATCGCAACGCTAAGAATCTTGTTTCCTTCTGGAATCGGAGCCTTAGCGTCACTGGGCATAATCCCCCTCCGGGGCCTGCTCTATCTGCCCGTGGGGCTGGGTGTTCAAGATCTGCGTTATTTCCATGTACGTCATTGATATCGATTCCTCTCGAGCCGAGTTGACGTTTCAACGATTCGACTGTTGGTTCATCATATCTCTGTGCGATGAAACTTACACAGCGTCTTAGCACAAGTCCACGGAGATCAAGAAGATCTTCAGGTGATTCAATCAGCCTCTGCATTGACTGAGCAAGCCTAGCAACATCGACTTGTTCGATTCCCTTCTGCTTACCATCTGCAGGCTTTTCAAATCTTCTGGCTTGCTCTGCTTCTTTAATACGAGCACGTCCCTCGAGTTGTTTTGGTTTTGCATCTTGCAGAAAAGTTGATAGTAGCCTGTCAAGCTCTGCATCGACAGAGTCTCCGCCCTGACCGAGATCAGGGTCAACACGTTCAATGAGCTGTTTGAGAGTAAATGTCATAATGCTATCTCGAATTTCTCGCACTTTTGAACGCGTTCCTCGACGACATCCCAATTGATCTCTTTGAGCTGAGACGTTACGTACTCTTTCTTGTTATTCCCGTAGTCTTTTGTTGCGTGAGTCCACATGTCAATTACAAGCACTGGAATGACGCCAAGCGGAACGTGAGCATCGTGACCGTCAATGAAGAAATTGACATATTTCTTCTCCCAGAGACCATACCCTGTGCACGCCCATCCCTCGCGGGCTGACATTGCACAAGAGAAGAAATCTTTTTGCCATGCATCAAAGTTTCCCCAGTCTCTCTCAAATCTTACGCAACAGAGCATGTCTGCAAAGATTTGAGACTTTACATCGAATGAGTTAGCGAAGTACAGCTCGTGGAGATAGATCCCATTACGATTGTACGTTTCGTCAATCTTGAGTTCTCTCTTGCGGAGTCCTGTTGCCTTTTCTGAATCGAGCTCGATTGAGAGCTTGTTGTACGTGTTAACATATGTTTCATAAAGTTCAGCGTGCTCATCTTTTGTTGTCTGAGAAACTGACTCGCTTGCAACGCGAAATTTCTTTGGCTGCGCAATCGTAGCTTCTGTAACTGTGCTCTTTCTTGAGCTAACAGGCACGCCTGCCTCACGCAGAACTTGCTCAATGTCAATCACATCTTTAATATCAGCCAATTGAGTACTCCCTTTCAAAATCTTGACGTCTCACAACGAACTCTCCACCATCGGGAGCACGCAGTTTCACGCCCTCAGATCCGACGACGACGACATCGTATCTGAGACCTGAACCATCGTGCGAGACTTTCAAACCCGGGGCGATCGCTGCCTTGTCAGACTGAAGTGACAACTTTTCAAGCAGGCTACCCCGTGATTTTATGTACGCTGAGTGTATGCCCTCAAGGAGCTTTTTTCTGTTCAGGATCACTCAAGTAAGTAGACACCAACTGTCTAACTTTAATCCCGTTCGAATCTAGCAATGCGATTCCACTCGGATCTCGTGCGAAGACATTCAAAAAGATGACTTCATTGATTGCTGACTGAATAATGCACTTTGCACAATCTCTACAAGGTGAAGATGTAACGTACAGTTTCTTCTGCACCGGATCATGATAGTTGAGCTTCAACAGAGCATTGAGCTCGCTATGCAACATTCCACTCTGTCCGGGTTCCATTGAATCACGAGCGTTTGGACCACCCTTGTAGTTTCCGTTGTATCCGATCGCTAGAACACGTGTGTTATCACCAGAGACAATTACAGAGCCCACCTTCAGCTTCTCATCATAGGCTCTCAGCGCAATTGTCTGAGCCATATGCATCCACACGCTGTCCCAGTCTGGACGATCAGGGTTCATAGTACCACCTGTAACAAGGATGCAATTGAAGAATGAGATCTGAGCTGAGACTCTTTAGATCCTCTCTGAGTTCATCGGCTCCAAGTACAACTGACAAGCGATCGAGTCTTCGTTTAATTGTCCTCAGCGCGAGAATAGAAGCCCAATCACGATAGTACTTTTCGAATGAGAAGTAATCAACGATTGCCTTTATCTGATCTGGCGTGATATGCGCTCGTTCCAGAGCATCTGCAGCCTTTACAAGATCGACAATGGGAATATCGCATTTTGGAAGCGGGGGCATTGGCAGGCAATTTCCCTCACCAAGATCGCTCTCTGATACAATCTGCGAGATCATATCATAGTGATTGGGATAGACATGCAGAGAGTTGCTCTTGTGTGAGTAGATGCCAACGTCAACTCCTAGTTCATTTGCCATCATCTCTTGGAAGAACGTAAATGCAGGAACATCGTTTCCAATGCCAAAGATGCAATCACTCGAACGCATGTTGACAAACATGTGTAGCTTGCTCTCTCTCAGAATGAACTGAAGATCGAGTGTGCAAGGAATGTCTTTACTCTTAGGATCATTGTCTGCAGGAGTTTTGATGTGCAGTACAGCCCTCCGCGTAAAGGGATCATCAATGAGATGCTGCTTGACGGTTTCCCACTGTACGATATCGAATCCAAGCGCAGGATTCGGTCTAAAGAGCCTGCTTCCATATGCAGAGTTGGCAGTCTCACCATCATCTGACACACCGAGCCAGAACGGAGAGTATCGAGCAATCCACTTCACGTCATTGGATCCACTGAGATACCAGATGATCTCAGCAATACAGTATGAGATACTGAATTTTCTCGATCTGATGTGTGGCAATCGATCTCGAGGATTTTCGATTTCGAAGTTAACTCCAAGCAGCTCTCGAGATTCTTTGCCACGAGGAGATGGGAGATACCGATAGTTTATGAGTGCATTCGAAAGCTTGCCGTACACTTCTGTAAAATCTTGTCCTGTTACTTCCATCTTCAGAAACTCCTCATTGACATGTTAGCCATCACAACCATATTTTTCAATCCCTCTCTCAAGAGAATTTTTGGTTCCCACCCAAGATCTTGTTTGATACGATCAATGTTTGCGCATGTCTTTGCAGGGTCGCCAACCCTTGCTGGAGCTGCGACAATCTTGTCGAATGAGATACCATGATCTCCAAGAATGGCTCTCAACTGAGAGTTTGAGTAATCGAATCCTGTACCGACGTTGTAAATTCGACCCGTTGGATTCTGCGCAGCACGGAGATTTGCGTCAATCACATCCTCGACATTGACATAGTCTCTCCTCTGCTCTCCATCGCCATCCCATCTCAGTGCACGACCGTTCAAAGCAGCATCAATCCAGGCCGCCATTACTGTTGTGTACGGCCCCCTCGCGAGCTGACCATTTCCGTACACGTTGAAATAACGGAGGCATACCGTTGGCACTCCATGAGTTTCAGAATAGAGACGACAATACCCCTCAACGGTTAGCTTCTGGTGACCATAGAGTGAAATGGGGCCCACAGGACCATCCTCTCCGAGCTCGCCTGACTGCGCATTTCCATATACTGCAGAGGATGATGAAACAATGACCGTTGGCTTCGTTCCATCGACTCTTGCGCATGCATCGAGGAGCTGCAAAGTCGATGTAACATTCGCTGCGTGCGATTCGATTGGCTGACTCGTGCATGATCCCACTCGACCCCACGCAGCAAAATGAAAGATCGTGTCATAGTACCCTGCAGAGATCCTTGAAAGTAGCGCAGGATTACTAACAGCGCCGAAATTTACTCGTGGAGTCGAAGCACGGGAGCGGCTCGAATACAGAGCAAATGACATGTCGTCAGCGATGTCGAAATTGAGTCCACGCGACTCAAGTCTTGCGCACATTCTGGAACCAATGAAACCGTAACCACCAGTAACGAGTATGCTTTTCATCATAATGCCTTCACTCCCCATGCAAACTCAATCACTTCTGTTGTCTGACGGAGTAGATTACGATCATCAACCCAAAGCGTGTGAACAGGACAAGTTGTCCACCGTGTAAATTCATCGTACAGAGTGTCAATCCTCTCCAGGGACTCGCTATTGATGATGTCTGGTTTGATATCATCCTTGATACCCTTGTAAGACTTTCTCCTGCAAACAATGATTCTCACATTACAACGATTGTACGCAGCATCAAGACGCTTATGCACATCTTCGACAGTTTCACGACCGAAGAACTTTGAATAAACTCGCTCTGATGGATACCCGCGGTCAATGATGAGATGAGGATTAACCTGCTCGAGGTAGTCGGCAAAGTACTGACCAGAATATACGAGAGTATTTTTGAACCAATCGGCTCCATTATCCCGCGAGGCAAAGGCTTTGCGTTCGCCGGATGACTTGTAATAAGGAATGCGCGTTGCTTTTGAAACAGCTTTTGCGATTGTTGTTTTGCCACAGCGATCCGGGCCTTCGAATAGCATTATCATGGTGTATTACTACTCAGATTTTAGTTTGCAGCTGACATGTTTTCACAGCTTCGACAATCATACGTGTGATGTCTCTCACATCAACGCTTGTACCGATATCTCTGCATTTGATCATCATTGACTCGATCTGACCATCAACGGCTGCGAGACGTTCCTTGAGGGACATTCCCTTCACATATCTCACACGGTCAAGCACATCTTTTGAATCGCTTACAACCCACTGCTTACCAAGAATATCTGCGTGCTTATAGCATGCAGGGATAAAAGCAGGTACACCGCAGAGAGCCGACTCGTGATACCTGATTGTAATCACATGACACTGCGCAAAGTTAGCATCTTTCCCAATGTGTGTAACACATCCAAACTCACGCAAGCGGTGCATTGCATCTGAGAACCCAACTCGCCCCGGAAATGCAATATGAGGGTATTTGATGAGAGTTGTACCCGGATCGCAGCGTTCAGGTGAACGGTTAATCCAGTTCCCGTATACGACTGTTTGTACTCCCTCTTTACGAAGTGTTTTGGAAGGTTTCCCATAGTACTCTTCGAACTGTTCATCCCTCTCATAATTGTTTCCAATGTACCCGTAGAGAACAGGATTCGGATTCGGCGGGAAGATCTTACGAAACTCTGCAATGAATGCAGGGTCATAGTTGCTGTAGTTGGGAACTGAGACCCTTGATCTGCTGACAGCTGGATCCAGACCTGGATCAAGAATAAAAACATTCTTTCTTTCGAACCCGATCTTCTCACGATCATTGTATGTGAGTTTGTAATCGAGATCATGAATGAACGTAGGAACATTTCTCTCGATCGTATAGTACTGAATGAGCTCACGTTGATATGCCCAATCATGCTCGATTTCAGCCCGATAGAGGTCATCAATCGGGGTCCACCAGCCACTGCGATCGCTGGCAAGGGTATTCTTCCACGTGGGCCAGCGCCATTCAAGAAAGAGAGCATCAATATCCGGACGCTCACGCTCACCGCATGCATTTTGAATTCGATATAGAGTTCCTGCTTCCTCACGCTGTGGTTGAAGCGCAAGAACAGTGCAGCCGTGCTGATCAATGAGCTGATCAACAAACTGCATTCTCATGAGACGTTGACTGTCAGGAGTGTTTGCAACATTCGCATTCGCAATATGCTGACAGAAACCATGGTACGAGTAACCAATCCGCATGTATGATCCTAGTCTCAGAAGAGACGATTTTTCCAAGTTGCAGGACAGTTGAGCAACTTTGAATTCATAATCTCAACATCAATGTGTCTGTAATCAAACTTCTTAACGCCTGTTTGCTTGATTGACTCAACAATATCACCGACAGATTGCTCGAGCGTAACAGTGCGCTTGAACTTTTCGCGGAAAAGTGCTCTGATCTTATCAGACGAGCAGTTTGCAACCCTCACCTCCGCTGGGCGACCAGGGAGATAGGCGGGGTCGAGGTCCTTGAATCCTGTAGCCTCTGCAACAATCCTTGCTAGCTCGTTGATCGAGACAAAATCAGATTCGTGATCGAATCCAACGTTATACACTTCACCCAAGAAGTGATCCATAATACCGAGCTCATAGATCATTGGAACAACATCTCTGACATCACAGAAGCCCCGTTTCTGATCACCAGTGCCATAAATGAAGGGCTGCCTGCCTTGTAGCATGAGGTTTGCCATGATTGATACGACATTCCTGTAAGGATCATCATACTTCTGACCCGGACCATTAACCGAGTGAGGGACTGCCGTAACACATTTCATTCCGTGCATACGGCAGAGCATGATCATCTGTCTCTCGGCAAAAAGTTTAGCCATCCCGTAAGGATCCACAGGATCAGGAGTGTCGCTCTCTCTGAACAGACGTACATCAGCTCCCCCGTGACCGTATCGAGCCATTGATGACATGTTCACAAACATGCCAACCCGTGCATTTATGCAAGCTGTTACGAGATTCGTAGTACCAGTGACAATGTTGTTTGTGATTGCAGTGGGTGCAAAGACAGAGAGTCCCTCATATGCAGTGGCTGCTGCATGATAAAGCACATCGCATCCGAACAGCTCTCGAGATAGGGTCGTGTTTGCTCCTGCTGCAATATCGATTTTGACGAACTGCACTCTGTTATCAACATTCGTGTGATACCCAGATGAGAGATCGTCAAATCCAATGACAGTATCACCTCGGTCTAGCGCATGTTTTGCCAACCATGAACCAATCAGACCAGCAACACCCGTGATCGCAACTTTCATACTTACATTATCTCCATGGAAACGCTTATTTTCATTCTGCAACAGCCATATGACATGACAGAGCTCTTCGGCCCAGCACTCAGCGCTGTCGATATCGAGTATGGCCTCCTTGGTAAACGCTCAAGGAGAAAGCGTGCTGTAAAGCCTGTTAGCTCAGTCTCTGAGACAGCTTGTAAGAAATTACCTCATACTGATCTGCGATATCGCACAGAAGATTGTCAGTACCAGGAGATATCTCACAGCTCTCTCTTACATGCTCAATCATCTCGAGAAACTCTTTTATAAGCTCAAGTGTTCGTGAGAAGACTGACTCTGATCCAACACCACAGCATGTATCACAGCAATGATCTCTGATAATCTCTGCTGTGACCTTCATGTGCGCCAGTACCTGGCCAGGACCATTTCCACCGCTGCCGATCGCTCTCTCAAAGAGTGAATCGACAGTATCACTTGCTGCTGAGTAGATCTCTCCAAGCGTGTCATGATCCTGCTGGAATGTCTTTCCACTTATGCTAACATGAGCTGAGTGAGTATAGAGATGCAGAGCTCGAGCAAAGCATGCTAGAACACAGAGATGAGATGCAACACACCCACCAAATTTTGCTTGGTGGGATGCAAATCGATGAGGAAGCGGTGCTCTGTACTCATCGTCATCATTCTGATGCACGATTTCAGTATCGACATCGTTCACTTCATCGTGAACAAGAACACGAACTGGAGTGTCAGCGATCTCATTAATAAATTCTTTGAACGTTGGCATCAGCTACGGCCTCCATGTTCTCCTCGTGACACTTGCGAACAGCGTCAAGAAGCTTCTCTTCATCCCACTCATTGCCAACGCTGTGTTCGGCCCTAACGAATGTTTTAACCGCAACGACCTCCCAGCCAACCTCTGTGGTTCTACCATATTTGTTGACAAGTTGATGCGCGATTCTTTCGTAATCGACCTTCGAAAATTTGTTATCCGGATCGAGAGCCTCTGCAACGATTCGTCGCACAAGCGTACTGATCAGACGGTTTGGGCTGTCGTGATTCCGCATACTGCTTTAAGTACATTCTCAGCAACGTAATCTTTCCACGCAGGGTGACATTTAATTCCCCTCGCGCCGTGAAAGTGCAGAGGATCAGGGATTGCAGGCCTACGGAGGGGCATCATTCCAAGCTTTGAACCCTTCTTGGAATTACAAGTGAGACAGCAAGTTACACAGTTCAGCCACGAGGTCTCACCCCCATGCTTACGGGGGATCACGTGATCGATTGTAGCTGAGCTGTTTGAAACATGACACATACAGTACTGGCAAGTCCAAGAATCGCGCGTAAAGACAACCTCACGACGAAACTTTGTACGTTTCGCTCTGAGCCAGACACCAGCCCCAGTTCGCTTGAGACGAATAACAGCAGGGGTTGGAATGCCAGGAGCAAGATCAGTATCCCATGACTCAACGAGCTCTCCTGCATCCCGCATGAGCAAGAGAAAAGCGCGCATTGAGGGACAGATTCTGATTGGCTGATACGATGCATCAACAATCAGAGTTCGCAGGTGATTCGGATCCGAAGATTTTTTCTTATGTTTTGCCATCTTGTGTCTCAGGTCGACGTCTGGGTTATCGATCTCATCCGCCAGGAGACAGTTGACCATCCACCTTCATTTCGTTCAACCTCAGCCAGCCAGAGACCGCCTGCGGTAGGAGGAGAGTCACTCTTGTAGCCCCAACACATAATCGTGCGAGCTGTTGATGTCGACCCATACGCTGATATCTTAAGGTAATTCTTACCCGTTTTTGTCTTTTTTACCTCCGCGCCTGCAACAAGGAACCAAGAAATTTGTTTCTCACCGATTTCAAGCTCATCGATCGAAGGTATGCCCTTCTCTGAGAGCTTTGCGACCATTGACGGTGAGACAAGCTCGTCAACATTCACATTTCCAACGAGCGAGCGTTGCATCTCAAGTTTCTCTTGCTGCGACCAGTCTTGTGGTACTGGCTCTGATGCAATGAGCATGATGAGAGTGTTGAATCCATCACGCTTCCTGAGCAGATCATAGTTGCCAATCACAATCTCGTGCAAGTGTCTTGCGTGCTCGAATAGTTTGCCCTTTCCAACCATGCCAAGCGAATCGAGACCGCCGATTCTGATGAGTGCATCGAGAACACGTTTGTTCATCTTTGCATGGCGCCACTCAGTGCCGTTCCACAGAAGATCGCGGAGATCTCTGTACGGGCGGTTTTCCATGATCTCTTCAATGGCTGCATCACCAATGCCTGTCACTGTCTTGAATGAAGGAATGAGTTTCTTGTTCGCGTCATCAATCGTCCACTCGGGATACGAGTGATTGATATCGACATTTCCGATTGTATAGCCGAGAGATTTCACTTCGGCCATCATGATCTCTCGGTTCTCTTTGTTTCCAATCATTGTCTCTGCGTAGGCACAGAGCCATTCGGCCTCGTAGTATGTCAGAAGCCATGCGCAGTGATATGAATCAATGCTGTAACAGACTGCGTGCGAGTTTGAAGTCAGTACGCCATTTGAAAGATAGTACTGGTGATCCTTGTGAGCAACTTCAAGATCATAAGTTTCTTCAAAGCCAATGCTCTTGATCGATTTAATTTTCGCCATATTCTTTTCCAAATCTGTACAGGCCAGGAGTACGCTTTTGAATAATGTCTAGTATACTTTCGATTATTTCAAATGAGAATCCCTTTTTGTAATTGTACATGCTTTGAGCAATGCGAATCACACATTTTTTATCAGACAAAATTTTGTTAAGAGATTCGTCTCTAAGCATTATTCTTTTCAAAGATTCTACTCCGAGCTCTCCTTTCAACAACTGTCTAAAATGTCTGGGTCCGTCAAATTCGATCACATAGAATTTATCTTTCGATAGTATGTCTATCTGTCTCCAATGAGATTTTGAATCGAATCTTTCATCATACAATTTTCCAGAATAATCCCAAAAATCTGGCATGATTCCTGACAAAAGTTCATAAAGCTGTTTCTCGGGAATACTGTGAAATGTATTTGTAAGCTTCCAAACACATTTATTTTGAAATGCTTCTGGTTCTCGTTCTCTCCATTCTGCAAGCTTTTTCGTTCTTACTTCAAGAATTTCAGGTCTAGCTGATGTTTTCTTTGCAGTTTCTGAAGAAATAACACGTAGTCTTTCCTTTTGCGTTTCATTTAGCTTCGACATATTACGAGAGCGTATTTCTCTTTGTTTTGGATCGCTCTCTATGAGATTTTTTATTGTCTGAGATCTTGATCGGTTAGTCGATTCCCACGTTCCTTTCTCAATCATTGCTGGTTTTGTTTTGAACGCGTTTTCTCGAGACGAACGAGCGTATCTCTCTTCGCTTTGTAGCGATAGCGTATGAGCATGCGGAAATGCCACAAGATATTCAGTTTTGCTGATCTTGTGGCATTTCTTGATGTGATCAATCAGTCTCAGAGAGACGAAATCACAGAGCAAACAGACTACTAGCCCGTCACGATTTCGAGATCTTTCTCGATAATCTGCGACAGAGGTAGCATCTGTCCGCACTTCGTTCTGAACTTGTGATTCATCGTGCATTTCACGATGCTCCCGTCGTCAAGTTCGACTTCGAACAGCTCTTGTACTCCGTTGTTATGGTTCGCAATGACTTCGGTGAAGATCTCTTCTCCGGTCGACTCATCCCTTGAGCGCACGATATCGCCGGGCTGCACATCGACAATGCATTTTTCTGTTGGCTCACGCATGTCATTATATACAGTCACTTTAGTTTTTGCATGAAAACAAGCATTGAATCCGTAGCTCGCAAAGGCAGCCAGATCTTCGAAGAGAGCTTGCGCTTTTTCTTTGGGAAGCCCGTTTGCCACAGCACCATCAATAAATTTGTCCTCAAGCTTTTGAACCTCACCCTTTTGGCCAGCCTGAGCCTGAACGGATCGTTTCAGAATTGTCTTACGAAGCTTATCACACTCATCTGGTGTAAAGCTAGAGAGTTCTGCAGCGAGTTGCATGAGCTGTTCTTGAAATACAGGAAATCCGAATGTCGGTCCGAGCACTTTTTCGATTGCAGGATGATCATACTTGAATGTTTCACCCATTGCAGCCCTGTTCTTCTTTTCGATGTACAGTTTATCGACCTTTGCGGCAAGCGGACCGGGTCGATAGATTGATGTGGCAACAGAGAGATCTCTGATCGAACGAGGTTGAAATGCCCTGATAAACTTTTGAGTATGCTTTGCAGTGAACTGGAATGTACCTGCGAACTTGCCGCCAATGAAAACATTCTCGTAAACACGCTGATCGTTGAGATCCATCGTCTCAGGATCAAGTGTCTTATCAACCCATGCGCGGACCTGTTCCCACGTTGGATTTGTAACTCCCTCGTGACGTTTGAGAACTAGGCGTGCGCAGTTCTCGATAATCCTCAGCGTTTCAAGACCGAGTAGATCGAATTTGATGAGACCGTACACCTCGAGATCCTTGCGGTTCATGCCCTCAACCCAGGGCGTACGCATTTCTCCGCCGGCGGCAATGAGCGGCATATGTTTGCTTGCATCTTGCGTGACGATTACACCACCAGCGTGTTTTCCAAGACCACGGGGCTGACGATACAGAACCTTCACATGGTCGCCAACCTCAGGATGAGCTGCAATGAACTTACGGAATGGCTCAGAGTACTGCATGCAGTCATCATATTTGAGCATGAAGAGAGACTTATTCTCTCCCTCTGGCATTGCCTTGTGGCGTACATCCTCATCGAGACGCTTTGTCGCTTCGTTAACTTCTTCGAAAGGAATCCCGTGCATTTTCGAGATATCTTTCACAAGAGATTTGAGTTGAAGCGTGTTGATGTTGAGAATCGGGTACACGTTCTCATCTCCATATGATGTACGCAGAGATTTTACAAGTGTATCGCGATCAGCGCAATCGCTGTTATGACTAACGATCGTTTTATTACTGGTACGACAAGAATGAATCATTTCATCAACTCCAAAATTCTTTGTTCACAGGCTTCACGATTATTATTCCAATCGTGTTCCCACACCACGATTGAATTGCATTTCAGTGAGTCGCTGATATGTCTCAGCCTCTTCTCGTCTTTTTCGAGTATCTCTTGCATTGTGAGACCGTTATGAAACAGTTTATTTGTTTCATAAACATGCGGATTTGCATGCCAATAGTCGCCGTATGCCTCTATTATCAGCGAGTATTTTTTAGAATACACATCTGGTATGATACAGCCATCATGCGTTTGAAAGTAAAAATGGCGATTCAAGCACGTATATGCTTCGGTATCGTGAAATGATACAAATTCTGCTATTTCTCTTTCAAATCGAGATCCGCGCACTGGCAAATTTTTGAACGACTCAGAGAATTCTACGGCTGGATTTATGTTACAAAAGTAATTTTCTTTACCCCATTTTTTCAACATTGAATTTTTATGACGTTCCATCAAATATGGAGATTGCATTGTGTACGCGTGCCCGTATCTCTCAGTCATTGTTTTCGTCATTGAATCATGTATCATCTTTGACTGAAGCGGCCGTCTTACACCATAAAGCTTCAATATTGAATTTTCGTATACCTCTCTTTTATCTGCGCATTTATGCAGAACCTTCTTTTGACATGCTTTGCACATGAAACAATTTCTATTTGCGCGAGATGGGTTTCCCTCGTATTTTGTTTCATTCCCGCATGTCACACAATCGTGATAACAGAGTACGTTGCTTAGTTTATTGTGCTTACCGGTACTTTCGATCAAAGTACATGAGTCTATGCAAAATTTTACATTCGTTTTACGATTCTCTGATATGATCAGAGAATATTTCGCTGTATCAAAATTGCGAAAAGAGAAAATATCGGGACAGTTTTTATACTTGCTCGATATTTTCTCTTTTTCTTCTTTATCAGCGACTTGGAAGCTAGTCGATTCATTGACGTGATCAATTATCGATCTCCAGGTCGCACCTGATTTTGCGAGTGAGATAAGGTCATCAAGATTTATTTTCATCAGTATCAATATAATCATCGATACTGATCATATCACCGTCATCACTCACTTCGACGTCGAAAGGTACGATCTGAAATGATGCAGTTTCTTCGACAGTGATGTCTGTCAGAGTCACGCAGTTTGCATGTTCAATCTTGACAATTTTTGCTGTCCCGCCGTGAGACAAAAGTTCATCTCCGGCAGCTAGAGCATCGACCCTAACAAATGTTGCATCGCTCTTGAAGAGTTTATGCTTTCCATTACAGACGATTGTACCGATCGTGCCTGATATATCGATAAAGATTCTGTGAATCACATCTTTTTGTTCGACATTTCGCGTAACGCAGGCCAAAACTTTCTTTTCAGTGCCGTTTATGTCAATTACGGTGTCTCCTGCAACAAGATCTGAGATCTTCTCATACCCTACTGGTGTCTTGACAAGATGATGAGAAACAATGCAATCAACATCAGGGCTATCCTTACGAGAGGGAGAGATGAAACGTTCGAAGAGCAAACCGTACTTGATCGGATCAATCGTCGTGATGCCAAGAATGAAACACACAAGAGAGCCGGCGGCGGAGCCTCGGCCTGGTCCAACGAGCATCTTTGACTTTGCAATATCAATGATTGACTTCATTGTGATGAAGTAAAGAGCAAAGTCTTTCGTCTTGATCGTCTCAAGCTCAGTCCTTAGACGATCGACGTACTCTTTCTTTGTATGCAATCCCTTCTCTCTGATTCCTGTTTTGCAGAGTTCAATGAGATACGCCAGCGGAGTCATGCCAGCAGGCACAAGAAACTTGGGAAGTTTCATTGACGTATCAGGGCTTGGATCGCCAATGAGACTGTGAGCAATATCCCATGTACGTTCAATTGCTCCGCAGATCACAGAGTCATCGTACCAGTCAAAGCCAGCTTTCACATCCTGATATGTCTCCCACATCTGGGGGGCATTCTTGGGATAGAGCTCACACTTGAGCTGAGACTTATCCTTTGGCATCAGCGAGGGATCAATCTGCTCGAACTTCAGACGCCCAAGCTTCTTGTAGATCTCGCGTTCAATCCAGAGTTCTGGACGACAGTAGTGAGAGTCTGCCGTCGCAATGACAGGAATACCATTCCTCTTTGAAAACTCGAGCAGAACTCTGTTCACAGTGTGCTGCATATCGAGCTTGTTGAACTGAATCTCGGGAAAGAAGTTCTCGACACCGACAGCGTCTGTGATCTGATCGACAGTGTTACCAACTGCGCGGAGAGCGGCTTCCATCCTGTTGGGATCGTCAAGTTCATGAGCAGAACGAGTTGGACAGCCTCTGAGAGCCTCGTTAACATCATAAGCGAGAGCTCCGCCAATGCAAGCAGAGGTTACAACAATATCCTCTCCATGCTGCTTGAGCATTGCACGATCAATTCTAGGAAACTTGTAGAATCCCTCGTTGTATGATCGCGAGATGAGCTGAAAGATGTTTTGAAGGCCATTACGGTTCTTCGCAAGAAGAACCATGTGATGCCTCCGCCTGATAGGATCTGCGGGACGAGAGGTGTCTTTTGTCTCCTCTTCGTTCTCGACTGTAACGCCAACATCTTCCTCGACAATCTCAGACTTCTTTGCAGCCTTTCGCGCTTCGGCCGCAGCAGCATGGGAGGCCCGCCAATCAGCAAGATCAGGGTGGTAATAAGCCTCGACTCCCGGCAAGAACTTGAACTTTATGCCTTTCTTAGCCAGAGCTCGAGCATTCTGCTCAGCATGCGGAAACCCATTCATATTCCCGTGATCTGTCAGAGCGTGAGCATCGAGGCCATTCTCGACTGCAAACGCTTGGTGTTCATCAGGATATCCAAGTCCATCGAACGTTGAAAAGTTCGAGTGTGCATGGAGACCAACAAACTGCTTAGGGACGGTCATTCTTTTTTATTTTCTTTCAAAGACTGTAGCTTTTCAGTCATAAATGCAACAATGGCAGGGGTTACCTGCCATTTCTGGGTCTGCTTATCAGTCAGCTAACTTGGTTCTTCACTTGCGCAGCCTATCCTTTGCAATCGCAAACTCAATTCTTACACGGACCGTGAAAGACAATTTCGAAACTTCGATGAGATTGAGATATCTCTGTTCAGCTTGCGAGTAGGCAGAAATTGTCTCGCCAGTGTACTGCTTGTGAATCACAGACTCATAGAATTCTGTCGTGATGACTTTGATCTCTTGGCCAGTTGCCATGTCTGTGACGGTACCATATTTCAGCTTCATGTTATCCTCTTCGCATAATATTAACACCAACCCATGTAATTTGCAATACCAAGAAGCCGCATGGGTTTCACACTCACGTAGAAATTGATAACCGCGCTAATCGCTCCAATGAGAGTTATAAGTGGAGCAAAATAGATCGGTTTCATTTCATTATCTAATTGCTACTGAGCCAGTTAGTTGTGGAGTTATTGATATCAGCAGAGATTTTTTGGACTCTTGAGGCAGAGAGTCAATGACAACATAAGGATGCAAAATCATGAGAGGAGTCTCAGTCGTGATCGGAAGATGAATGAGAGTACCTCCGTGGTTGAATCCGAGATACTTCTTCACAGTATCTTCGTGAACAAACGCCTCGACGTTCAGCGTGATCTCGTTATTGTCAGCAACTCTTGCACGGGTACCGAAACAAATCGTCCTTGGCTGCGGAGCGTTCGGTACGAGTTCTTGTTCATTCAACTGTGGCATACACAGAATATAACGCAGCCATTGCCACTGGAGTACCAGGAGTCGTAGGCGGGGGAGGATTCCTCCACGCTACGATCTTATCGCACGCTGTTTTCCAAGCAGATTGGAACCGCTCAACATCTGACTGACGTACCCACTGCAAGAATCCGTCGAATTCTACATCTGGCTCAATCCTCCCAGCACGCTTTGCGCGGTCAAAGCTCTCTGTCAGCATAACAGCCCACCTCTCACGAGGGGTCAAACGGGGGCCAGCACTCTTACCATTCGAACCGAGTTTCTTCATCAATTGAAATATCAGTTACAGTGTCTGGATTTTCAACCAAATAAGTCACGCTTGCACATTTTTGCAGTCTCTTCTCCATTACAGCGTGAGCTTGTAGAGAACGGTCAACGAGTGTGTAGGATCTTCCAAGACTCTCGCACGCTGCTCCAGTGGTACCACTTCCTCCGTACACATCGAGAACCTTGCCACAAGGCGCAGAGTGAACTGAGATGAGCCTCTGGATAATGTCAAGGGGCTTCTGTGTTGGATATCCTGTTCTCTCGTATGAGTTCGTTCCGATCACAGATCTCCACCATACATCAGTGAGTGTCTTTCCCCTTGCGGCTTTCTCAGCAGTAACAAATCGAGGATTTTTGCCTGGTTTCATCATGTATGGTACCCGTGGTACAGAGTCCCAATCGAAATAATGTTTACCAGGAGTTCTGGCATAAATCGCAATGTTATCATGCTTGCGCGGCCAGCAGCGCTTTCCTCTTCCTCCAAAGTCATATGACCAGATGATCTCGTTGATAAACGCATCTCTACCAAAGATCTCATCAAGAATTACGCGAACATAGTGACACTCACGCCAGTCAAGGTGTACGGCAATCGCTCCGTCCACCGTAAGACACTCTCTCGTGTACAAGAGAACATTACGAATGTCTCGCAGGTAGCTCTCATGCGCAAAGTGATCAATGTATGAACCAGCATCGCCTGTGCGAGTTAGACCCGTATTGAAAGGCGGGTCAATGTAACAGAACTGATATGAAGCAGGCTTCGCAAAAAATCGTAGCCATGTCCATGCATCACCAATGACTCTCTCTCCCTCAGACACTGAGCACTCCTAGTTGAGGTCCAACCCTCTGACAAATTGCATTCCACGAAACAGGATCTTTTTCAACAATAAGAAATCGTCGATCCATTCCAGTTGCAACCCAACCAGCAACGCCAGACCCTCCGAATGGGTCCACGATCACGTCATCAACGTTCGATGATGCGGAGATCGGTATCTCATAAGCCTTATCGGGTTTCTGAGCCTTATGAACTTTACCTTGGAAGATCTCGTTAAAATCTGTCCATACGTTGGTTCGCCTGTAGTACTCACTCTTTGCTGGATGTTCGGGATCGAAGCCCTCATATCCGCGGAGTTTATCAAGCAGAGGAATATTAAAAACACGAGGATGCTTTGGATCTCCTTTTACGAAATAAGCAAGTTCTTGCCGAGTAAAAAGATAATTGTGGCTCACACCATACGCGCGGCGTTTTGACCACACGATTTGATTGTGACATGTAAGATCAGTGAATTTCTCAATGAGATCAATGAATTTCGGAAATGGTCTAAATCCCTTTGATCCCAGCCCGCCCCAGACGTACATTGCGCCACCATCTGGAAGCCAGCGAGACCATCCCTCAAAACACGAGAAGAGCCATCCGGCAAAGCTTGTATCATCACCCTTCCAGTGATCCCACGGATCGTCAACAATATTCCCGTAAGGAGGATCTGATACAATCACATAAGCAGCGTCATCTCCATAAAATTTCTTACAGAGTTCTTTGACGGGATGATCATCATGATAAACGATATCTGCGCTCCCGTTAATGACTAGCCCGGACGGATGAAATGAAACGTCACATTTTTCGTAGATCATTTAAAGCCTCGATCGTTCCTGCAACTGTCGCGCGCCTGTATTCTGCAAATCCAGTTGTAACCGTTGCATTCTTATACGGTGAGTATACTGCGTGCGAGTGAGAGTGACCACAGAGAACCTCAAAATTAATGTGAGGGTACTTCCTGAATAGCGAAAGCAACATATCACCCGATGATTTTGAAGCGTACCAAGGGAGTGATCCAGCATCAGACGGAGCTCCTCTGTGATTCGAATTTTGAGGAAACGGAGGAATATGCGTTGCGATAATCACTCTCTTTGCTCTATTCGCAATCGAAGCAATCTTCGGAGGAAGAGTGTTTGACAGAGACTCTGCAATTCTTCTACAGACTTTAATGACTGGCTCGATTCTCCCATTACCTGCAATGTACTCCTCGCAGATTTCACTGACCCTGTACCAATCATTCATAAAAAATTTTGTCTGAGTGAAGTCACCGTACTGAGCATCATACCAACCATCGAATCCCGTGATATACGTTCCATCAGAAACACGAATGGGGTCGCATCCTGTAAGATAGTGGCCAGGGTATCCCTCACTCGTGAGAGACTCTCTGAAGTATTTTGAATGTGATCCCCACACATCGTGATTTCCAAGAACGTAATAAACATTCTCAGATCCGAATCCTCTCACAAGCTCTGAGAGATGCTGCTTGAGAAGATGTGACTGTGAGATATCACCGGTGATGATGATTCCATCGTGCTTCATTCCGCGTAGAGAAGCACCGTATTTGTACGGGATATTTTCATCCTGACCGTAGATGTCAAAATGAGTATCAGTGCACCATGCCAATTTCATGGTATGATTGTACTATGCACTGATCGTTAATACCCAGATACGATTCGTTGCTTGTTTATTTTTCCCTTCTTCATGTATGCAGTGTATAGTTCTTCAACACTGATACCGGAAACAAGTGCAATTTCAATCATGTAATGAAGTGCATCTGTGAGCTCTTCAATATAATCATCACGATCAAAAGTGCGAATGTCAGCAGCACGATGAGATTTTGAATTCTTCAGAAGCTGGCGAGCCTCGCAGAGCTCATCTGCACATTCATACGAGATTGATTTTACAAGCTTCTGTCCATCTTTCGACGTGAGATCAACAGGATAGTCTGGGAATGATCGGTGCTCACGCAGCATCTGCATGTACTCATGCTGATCTGCAAACATACTCTCTAGCTTGTCTGTGCCGCTCATTGATCCATCGTAAAGGGTTTGAAAGGATTAAACAACACAGACTCTTGGACAGATGTTTGTGAAAGCAATTCAGCGGTTTGCTGTTGAATTCTCTCCTCTGAAAGCTTTGCATAAAGAGGATCGAGAGTCAGCTTACCATCTTTGATCACCATCTCCATACCCATAAACTCCTCAGAAACGTCACTTCCAGTGATCATTCCATGCTGAATGAGTTGAATGATCTTTGTAGCAACTGTTTCATCAAACTTTAGTGTCTTCATGTTCTTTGTCAAGATCATATACTGTCATTTTCTTTTTGCTCATCCCATGACCATTTTTTGGTACCTTTTGTCCCACCAAGTCCTATTACACAGAACAAAAAGACAAGTAGAACAAGATATCCTGCCATTTATTCGCTCTGGTGAGGAAGAACTGGTCCAAGAATCGGGAATACAATCTCGTGCACAGCATCAGCATACGCTCTGATGTGTCTCTGAGCATGTGCATCTCTCCGTTGATTCAAGAAATGAATCAACGTCTGGACAGAGCAAGTCCAGATGCACTCTGTGTAAATCGATGGAGGAAGAACCATTCTTGCTTCCTCTTTCGCAATACCAGCTCCAATCATCTGCTTGTACAGGGTGTACGAGTTTTGAACGTGAGACAAGTAAGCACCGATAGAAGAGACGCCGTCTTCAAGTCTATTAATAATCTCGTCAGTTGAACCCTGCTTATTTGACGCTGATTGCTTATGAAATGCATCAGGAATATAGAACTCTGGAGCGTGTTCAACATAACGACCAGATACTTCATTCCACCCAGTGTCCGGAATCGAAACTGTAGCTCCAAGCTCGTCTGAGTTTGTCCAATCACTCCCGATCTGATACTTCCACCACTGTCTAAAAACGAACAGTGGTGCCTTCACTTTGAAGGAAAAATAGCTGTGTCTGAACGTCGAAAAATGTCCGTGATCTGAAAGATATTTGACGAGTTTCTTGTCTTTTTCCTCAAACGATTCACTTGACTTCGCAAAAGAAACTCTAGCAGAGTTAACAATCTTCAGAAGCGGATGCTCGATCATTGCATCAACAAGCTCGACTGATCCCTTATCAAGAACAGGCAGAGAAACGAAATAATCACGCACATTCCATGTCATGAGAGTATAGTTATATGGAGAAGGTCTAATTTCAAGACAATGGAAACAAAGCAGCTTACAGCAGAACAATTCCGCAAGCTCGTTATCAAAGAAACTCACGCTGCAATTGCAGAAGTACGTGCAGAGAGAGCCCAAGCGGGATTGAATGAGTCAAAGCAGCGCAACCGCAAGCCAGCGGCTCAACTCATCAAAGAGGGTGCTATGAAGATGACGCGTCTTGGAGATTCCGAGTTCAACACATTCGGAGACGTCATCGCAGGCTGTGTTTATCTTGCAAACAGAGACTCGTATAAAAATTCAAACTCAGACATGCTCGTGTCAAAGATGCAAGAGGGTGTGTGGACAGAAACTTCGAAACGCGTTGATGAGGGTGTACAGATTATCGAATCGATGGGACTCGATGAAAATATCTGCAAAACAGCGGTACGGTACCTCCGCTCCCTTGCGTTAGCACTGTCCTCCCCCTCTTTGTGCCCACTGGCCGCTTTGATAGCGGCCTGTGTTGTTTAAATCATCCGCACTTTGAACCGCCACAGTCAGTGCAAGTAGCGCAGCCCTCTTGGTAGACAAGTTTGTCAGATCCGCAAGAATCGCACGTTTTCTCAGATGATTTCGTTCCATTCGGAATGTACTGCTTCAGTGAACGCGCAATTGCCTTTGCAAAGGAGAACATATCACTATCAGTATCTTTCATGAGTTGTTCAACAACGTATTGAACTGGTACACCGTGTCTCAGAGAAAGAGAAACAGCGCGGGTGAAGGCTCCACCAGTTGGATCGTCAAACTTTCCAACAATATCTCTTACGAGAACAGTTCCGTTGCCAATCAACTCATAGCGAGGATCTTTCTTACCCTTTGCTTTCCTGATTCTGAGATCCTCGTATCCGTCAGAGACCTTGAAGTCTCTCGCAAGACCTGCAAAGACCTCATATGGTTTGCCATTTAGCGTACCAACGAGAACGCACCAGGTGTCGACGCTTCTCTTTCCCTCCTCTGTCGATGAAATGCGTACCTTTGACATTGTACACTGAAGAGTTTCTGGCCTCTTTGCAGCATGGACCTCGCTGAGTTCATCAGGACGTGAGCTTGTATCACAAGGATTCTCGTCAACGCTTACAAGAACGCCTGAACGAGAGCCATCGACATAGATTGTACATCCCTTGCAGCCCTGCTTCCAAGCTGTTTTGTACAACTCATCAACAACAGATACTGGAGTATTTGCCGGGAGATTGACTGTGCGCGAGATAGCATGGTCGATCCATTTCTGAGCTGCGGCTTGAAGCTCAATTGATTTTGTCCAATCAATCTCATTTGCAGTTGCTCCAGCATATGGTGAGCGCTTTGGATCTGACTTTCCACTCACTGACATCCATTTCTCAAAACCCGGGTGATAGACAGTATATTCCTGCCATGAGTCTCCAGTTTCATCAACAAAATCAACTCTCACGTTAGGATCACCAGCTTGTACCTTTCTCCGCCTCTTGTAAGAGAGCATGAATGCAGGCTCAATACCAGATGTTGTACGTGTTAGAAGAGAGATTGTACCAACAGGTGCTGTCGTGTTACAAGCGATGTTTCTGCGACCAGTGCTCATAGCTAGCGCTCTCGTGGGCTCATCAAGCTCTCCAAGAACTTTCTGAATGTGAGGGGAGCGAGAGTCTGCTTCTTGCGTCCATACAGGGAATGCTCCGCGCTCGGATGCCATCTTCACAGACTCACCGTATGAGGCCAAACAAAGCGCCCGGTATAGATTATCAACGAATCTGATTGACTCATTTGAACCATATCTGATGCCCAGAGCAGCCACGGTATCGCCAACGCCAGTAACGCCAGCGCCGGTCCGGCGACCCCCATGAGCGGCGTCTCTGATTCCTCTCCACAGCTCAAGTTCTCTCTCACGGATGTCAGGAGATTCAGTGTCAGATTCGACCTTACGAATGATTCGTTCAACGGCTTCGATCTCAAGATCAACAAGATCGTCCATGAGTCTCTGCGTTAGACGAGCAGCTGCAGAGAATTTCTCCCAGTTGAACTGCGCTGTCTTCTCGAACGGAGACTCTACAAAAGCCAGCGTGTTTGTAATTGCCAAACGACAAGAATCTTTCGGAGAGAGGGGCAATTCGCCACATTGTAGATTGTTTAGGTAGATTGTACAATCTTTTTTGTGCTTTTCATCATTTTCTTTCCATCCGCCCATGTAGAAATTGTGCACATTGTCGACAGTACCGTTGTAAACGTCCTCGAGGCCAACGTATTCAACACTCACCACTCTGTGATTATGGGCGTTTCCCTTTACAACGAACTCTGGCCAAGTTTTGATTCCATACTTCGTTCCAAGTCGCGAGGCGACTCCGCTCTTTGAACAAGCATCAACCCACTCGCGTAGATATGGTTGACGACCGAGTTCGAACTTCAGTTTCGTGTACACGTCGAGCTGCTTGAATGTCTTCTCGTCTCCGCGTTTTGATGCAGATGCATTAATACTAGCAGTCCTACGCTCATTTACATCAGTTGTACGATTCAAGTAATTGTTCGAGCACGTTGTACCGCAAAAAGCAACCTCACGAGTTGAGAATGCGTTCCAAAATTCTGTATTGCATTCCTCGCAATTTCTTTTTATTTCAAGGTCAGATCCCGTTACGCGTGTTTCGTATCCAGCAGACCTTGCTTTTGCGATTGTCTTTGCAAAACGTGGATCAATATCGATTAGATCATCATCAATACCGCACTCGCGAGCAACTTTTTTGAACAATTCGTGCATTGATGTATCATCTGTACGGTAACCATTCAAAAAGCGCGGAATACCATTTTTTTCAGCGTATTCAACCCATTCGTTTTTTGAAATTCTGTGACCGAGCTCGATTGTAAGCTTCGCAATGTGCGTTATCAAGTCTTGATTTCCACAATCAGAATACGCATTTCCGTTTAGCAAACCGATTTGCGATTTCGACATGTTTTCACGATATTTTTTCCACTTTTCCTCTGACCATTCCGTCTTCGCTCTCCTCATGGGATTTTTATCTCCCATCATATCTTCTGTATGAAGAGCGTTATGATCAGAATCAGACATGCAACGAAGATTACTTGGTGAATTGTTCAACGCATCGAAATCAATGTGATGAATAACATGCTTTGGCGGAATTTTAGATTCGTTAACTCCCTCCCAAATAATCCTATGCTCGGCTTTCATCGCTTTCTTGTCAGTATTCGTCCACCACCTGTAATACTGCGATGTAGTGACCTTGAGACCTGGGATAGCTTCACTAAATTTGAGATCGATCTGCTTTGCAATGTGAAGAGAATCTCCAGTGCTGAGCTCACATACCTGCTTCACGGAGCCATCGCTCATCACAAGCTTATGGCCCTCTGTGGCCTTGAAAGAATGGCCGCCTTCAATGGTTACACGGAACACAGGGACGCACTTACCAGTGAGTCGAGGGTGCCGCATACGCTTAACGCAAACTTCTCCGTTCTCTCCACGAGAGAAGACAGGAACATCATCACCTGACTCAGCGAGCTCTCTGATTGAAACGAGTCCCCGCCCATCTGCAACTGCAACAAGTGTATCTCCTGTGAGACAGGGATTTGTAGAACGAGTTTTGAAGCCAGGATATGCATCGGCGGGCGAGTTACGAATGATCGTATCCCAGAAAAGTACACCCGGCTCAGCGCATTTGTGAGCAGATGAGATAATGAGATCCCATACCTCTTTTGCGCGAACGAGACGCTTAAACTTTGGTTCAGTGTCCTCGACAGGCCATCGCTGCTCATAAAATCCATCGCAAATAACAGCTTGCATGAATTCATCTGTAATACGAACAGATACGTTTGCACCGGTGACCTTCTTACGATCTTGTTTAATCGTAATAAAATCTGCAATATCTGGATGATGAACAGAGACCGTCAGCATGAGTGCGCCTCGACGACCTTCTTGTGCAACCTCACGAGTTGTATTTGAAAATCTCTCCATGAAGAGAGTAACACCATCAGATGTACGCGCAGCATTTGTCGTAAGAAATCCGCGCGGTCTGAGACCCGATAGATCATGGCCCACGCCACCTCTGCGCTTCATGATCTGAGCTTGTTGCTCATCTGCTCTGAAGATACCTCCATAAGAATCCTGCGGTCCCTCAATCACGAAGCAGTTCGAGAGTGACTGATACTGCTGATCGTTTCCGATTCCGGAGAAAGGAGATCCCTGCATTGAAATCTCACGGTTAATGAATGCAGTATAGATCTCATCCTCAGAGACAGGATTCGGATACTTTGACTCAATCCTTGCAAGCTCACGGGCCTGGCGGCGATACGATTCCTCTGGAGAGCCCTCAATGAGATCTCCCTCAACGCTTCTCAGAGCGTATTTCGATGTAAAAGCATCAGCAGCAAGGTCATCACCATAAAACTTGTGTGCTGCTGCAACAACCTCTGAGTGGGTATATTTCTTGATTTCCATTTCTTATCCTAATTTTCCTACTGATTCTTCAGACTTTGCAACTGTTTCATTGAGATTCGGTCCAAGAGTAAGGTCTGCATCTTTCCTTACCTTGTTCCATTTCTCGCGGATTGAAGCCTTGAGACTCTTATCATCCTCATTTGCAGCTTGAGATGGTGACTGCACCTCTCCGAGGATTACGAATCTAGATTGAGCAGTGTCAATCTTGATGGGATAGAGCTGACCATCCCTTCCTGCGCGAGACTTTGCAACATACAGTCTACCAAGACCAGAGTGACGCTCGACTGGTTTCCTTGAGATTGTGACAATGATGTCAGCAACGAATGCCTTTGCATAACCCTCTGACATGTTCGTCTCATCAATGAAATCAGAGTTGACACCCTCTTTGTTTGATTGAGAAGCTGTCCAGATGGGCACTCCGAGCTCACCAGAGTAGCCTCTGAGATCCTCGTACACCTGCTTGAGTTCGTGTCTCAAACTATCAAACTGACGTGTTGAGCGCATAATATCCGCGTAGTCAATGATAATGAGATCAGGTCTGAATCCACGGAGAGCGAGAGCCTCAACGTGAGCCCTGATTGTCAGAATCGTCGCACTACCAGTTGGCTTGTATTTTACACGGAGCTTACCGTATTTCGTCCCGGCGTCATAGTGAGAGAATACGTCTGCTTTACGTTCTGTAAGATCATCTGCATTGATCTCGCAGATATTCGCATCATACCTGCGTGAGACTTGATGCTCTGAGAGCTCGAATGTATAGTGTAGTACATTCAGGCCGGCTTTGATTGCATTCGCACCGAGGCACACAAGAAAATGTGACTTGCCGGCGCCCGTGCCACCGATTACAATTCCGAGCTCGCCCTTTCCGAGCCCGCCATTGAATACTCCCTTTGAATCAAGCTCAGGAATTCCTGTTGGAACGCACTCGCGGTAATCCTCAACATACCGTGCGTCTCTCTCCTCAAAGAAATCGTGCCCAAGAGACTCACAGGTGCCAGCAGAGACAGCTTTCTTGATGATATCAACAACGGGTTCATACCGCTGGCTTTCGATCATCTCGATCGCCTCGAGCATTGCAGTCTTCAATCCCTGACGCTTGCAGAAATCAAGAGACTTGTCTTTTACGTAAGAGAGATCCTCAGAATTAGGATTATCCTTGATCCTCCTGAGGTATTCAATAATCTGAACGCGGAGCTCTGCGTCAATACCCGACTTGAGTTCGTCCTTGATAATGACGACAAGGAGCTCGAATGTAGGAAATACTTTGTACTGCTTCCAGTATTCAAAGTACCGATTTGAAAGGTAAACGAGATATTTTCTTTCGAAGAAGTCAGGTTTGAAAACCTCCATCATCTGCTGTGCCCATGCTCGGTCAACGAGCAGAGCTTGCATAATTTTTTCTTGAAACTCAATACCGTAGCTACCGAAATTCTCAGTCAATTATCACCTATTTGTTTCAGTGTTTGAAACGTTGAATGTACTCCAATGTCTGAAGTACCGATCTCTTTTAGCAGTCCGAAGTACTTCAATTGACTTGGAGTCTGCTTTGTTGCAAGACAGTAGTCTATCTTGCTAATCTGCTGAGGAGACAGTGCTCCGATTCCAAGAAACACAAGCTTCCAATTCTTTTGGACAATATCCCAGTTCTCCCACACTCTCTTGATGATTGCCGACTCGTGTCTGTGTGCCGCAGCCCATGCTTCAACATCTGGAAGAATGAGAGGCGTATTTGATTTCAATATATCGAAATGCTTTGCTAGACTCTTGAAGCCAACCCTTGGGACGCCAGAGACATTATCTCCGGGATCCCCACAGATTGCTTTTGCAATTGCAAAGTTGCAAGGATGAATTGAGAAATCTCTCAGTACATCATCTTGTGTAATGAAGCATTTCTTATGCGGAGAGTACTGTACGGTCTCTCCATCGAGCAGTTGATAGAAATCTTTATCAGATGATACGATTATTTTCTTTACTCCCCGCAGAGAAGCAGCACAGTAAGAAATTACATCATCTCCCTCGCAGTCCTCAACATACACCTGAGTGACGGGTAGACACTCTGTAATCTTGACAAGACTCGTAAGCTGAGACTGCCAATTCTCGTGTGTTTCGGGAATATCGTCTCCATAAAATCGATTTAGCTTCTCTGGTTTACGCTGATTCTTGTAATTCGGGTCGATTCCACGACGTCTCCTTGAGCCCCCAGCCTCCCACGCAATGATAACTCGCTGAGCCGTGTTCTCTGAAACGAGCCTGTTGAGGGTCTTCAAAAATCCGACAACGCCGCCGAGCTGCCCGCCGTGAGTTGAAACTGCTGGATACGCGCACCAGCAGCGAATGAACAGATTAAGTCCATCAATGAGAAGTATGGGACGCGGTGATATGTCTGACATGAGTAATTTTATAACACTTGCACTTCATCTTTACCACTCCGTGCACAGCAAGTAAACAGCTGTGACGGAATAGGAAACTGCATTGTGGAATAAAATTAGTGGCTTACAAGCCAGTTGAACCGAAACCGCCAACTCTTTCTGTGATTTCATCAGTTACACCAACTGTGTACACTGGTTTTATGGGTGGTACAGGTACAAATACAATTTGAGCTATTCTCTGGTACTCCGTAATGAGTACCGGGCCATTTAGCGCGGTGACCTGTACTTCAATCTCTTGTCTGTAATCAGAGTCAATCGTTCCCCATTCGATAATGTGACGATTTTTTCTTGAAGACGAACGAGGGCGGATTTGAGCTTCCCAGTACTGAGGCAGAGATAGGGCTATTCCAACTGGCACACGTACTGTCGTACCATTTGGAATTTCAATCGTATATCTTGCTTTGAGATCCCAGCCGCTTGACCCAGGCGTGCCCTTTGTGAGAGAGCATCCTGGGTCAATGAGCTGCATTCTTATCTCTTGCTCAGCCTTCTGATTCACTATCTGATGAGCTTCCATTATTCTGTGGTGTAGATAGGTCAGGCTTTATTACGAGCGCTGCCTCGATCAGTTTGGATACATAGGCACTATACTTTGGATCATTCATTACCTGGTGAAATTCATGTTTATAGAACTTGTTTTCAACGAGTACTTCTCCATCTGCAGTTGTAACCGTAAGTTCCTTCCAAGCACCGTCTCCAGACACTGCAACGAATGCATCACCAATCTGTGCTCCACGGGATTCGCCACACCACTCCCTGAGAACGTCAAAGATCTGTTCTGCTTCTGAGATACCTCTGCCAAAGTGAATCTCGAACTCGCACTTTCTGTGAGGATACGCAACTTTATTCTTCTTGAGAGTGACAATCACCTTGATTCCGACAACCTCTCCCTTCTTGTTCTTGACAGGCTGTCCAGAACCAAGACGGAGTCTCACGCTTGAGTGGAATGGAATCGCATTTCCTCCAGGCGAGCTCATGGGATCTCCGAACATCTCACCGATCTTCGTTCTCAACTGATTGAGACAGAGAAGCGTGACATTGTTCTCGCCAAGAACACCAGTGATCTTACGCATGCACTTGCTGATAACACGTGCCTGCAGACCGATTGTATCTTTGTCGTAATTTCCCTCAAGCTCTGCTTTCGGTGAACTCGATGCAACTGAGTCCCAGATCACCAGAAATGGAACATTCTTCTTTGCAATGACCTGTTTTGCCTTCGTGATTGTCTTCTCGATAATCTCGAAAACCTCCTCTGTGCAGTGAGTATCGCAGTAGATGAATCGATTTCTAACATCGAGTCCCATCTCATGGAGCTTCTCAATCTGAGTCGCATTCTCAGTGTCAATATAAACAACAAGACCTCCCATCTTTTGTACGTTTTTCGCAATCTCGTACGCAATGTGAGACTTACCCGTCGAGGGCATGCCAGAGAGCTCAATGATTCGACCCTCTGGCAAACCTCCACCGGGTCTGTTTGAGATCATATAATCGAGCAGAATTGATCCGGTTGGCAGCCAACGTTTGATATTCGTTGGTGCATCACCCTCTGCAAGATTGAAAGCAACACGATCGCCCATCTCGCGGTTGATCTGCTTAATGAAATCTGCCGTGGCAGCGGCATCAATACCACCATCCACGGCATCATTCACACTGAGTGCTGTTGCTTCTTTTTTCCTACTAGCCGCCATACCAGCATTATCTGCTGGATGGGCTAATAAGTTCAGAAGATCGTCAACTGCACTGTCAAGTGCATCAACCGCTGAGGATGTATTCGAAGCAGACTTCGACGGGCCACGAGAAGAAGTATCGCTGTCTGTCTTGTCAGTTGCAGGAGCAATACCGCTAGCAGCCTCCTGCTCATTCAGGTAAGTGTTCAGAGCATTCTGAAGCTCTGAATCGGTTGCGGGTTGATTATCAGCAGTGAAGTCTGCCGAGAACTGAACCATCGCATCGAGATACTTCTTCATGAGCGCCGGGTCCTTTGACAGAGGAGTTGCCTTGCGAGCAAGGTCAATCGTTGTCTCATTCACAGGCTTGCCATTGTACATCTTCTTGCCAGGAGTGATCTTCAGCTTCAGATCAAAGCCAGCCTTTGCATCGAGCCAAGACTCGGTCTCTTCCTCAAGGAAGAACGAAACGAGTCGCTTCCAGGTATAGAGATTGAATGACCAGAGCATCAGCCCCTCGCTCTCCTTTGCGCGGTCAAGAACCGCAGCGTACCAGGCCTCAGCCGGCTCGAGCTTGCGAGCTTTCTTCCACCCATCCGGATCGGAACGATCGGCACGGATTTCTTGGGCAAGCTTGATGATGAGATCGGGCTTGCCAAAAGAAGCGGGAGAGACAAGACGCGGCTTCACAAGGTAGTGAAGCTTCAGATTCTTGAACGGGTCATCATCGGGAGTATCGAGCCAGGGCACGATCCTCAGATTGTACTCACCAACTTCCGGTCGGAAGTATTTGATATTCGACTTGCGCTTGTTAGCGTTCTCAAGAGCCCCAAGACGTGCGCGGATTGCGTTGATATCGATTGCCATCTTTTTTATTTTCTTTTTTCTTTTTGGATTTTACTGATCGTTTTGCGTTTTTTTGTGTTTGTTGCTGTGGTGCCACAAACCCTGCAACTGATCCACCAGCTAGTGCTGCAAACTCTTGCAGTACAATCTCTTGAATCAGCTTTTCAATCACTGTCTGTGTCACATATTAAGTAACACAGATGAACATAAATTTTCACTGCTATGTTGCGTTTCTGTGTCGATAAACTCTCCTTTCTCTTTCTTTGTCGCAATGAGATCGGCCATATGCAGGATTGTCGCCATCTCTGGCTCACGCATTGCATAGGCAGAATTGTCCTTTGAGTACTGACCATCATTCAGCAGAATCGCGAGATACTGCTCATGAGAGAGTGGTATGCCATAATACTGACAGAGATAAACGCTACGTTGCTGAGTCGCCATGTAACGGATCTTGGGATTGATTTGATACGGTTCTCCCTTACCCTTCAGCCAGTCATTTGTCTGAGGAACGTAATACTCGTCTCGTTCATCGCCCACCTTCCCAATATCGTGCAAGAGACAAGCAAAAACAAAAGCCTTCTTGTCAATTGATGTAATCTCCATCCCAGTGAGAAGCTTCTTGCCAAGTCTTGCGACTCTCAGAGAGTGTTCAACAAGCCCGCCTGGGTAGCAAGCATGGTATGCTGTCTTTGACGAACCAGGGCAGAGAGCAATTCGAGTTTCAAGGCGATCAAGAATATGTTCTACTCCCACTTTCTGCCCAGGAAGGGCGGTGGCAAAAAGGAGTTTCTTAAATCCTTCGAAATTTTCGAGGATTTGCTTTTCACTGAGTTGAGACATCTTGTGTTGATTCTACATCTCTCTTCGATATCTTTACATCACTCAGCTTTTTGATTTTCACTGGGTAGTGTACACCAGTTACTGGATCGCGAGCAGTCTGAGAGAAGTACTTCGTGAGTCTCTTCTCGACTCCAACTGGTGCATCGATAATGCAAGCATCGTGTACAACTGCGATGGGATCAAAGTTTGAAGGGAACAGCTCAGCTGCTCGCTCAAAACGAGACCATGCGATATCAACAGCTGAGGCCTGTGTGTACCATGAGGGTACGAGCCTTGAGTCTGGCTTCTGAATTTTTCTCCCATGAGGAGTCACAATCATCCCAGCTGAGTGTGTAAGTTCATCGATCTTGAAAGTACTCCTCACACTCCCAAGTACACTGAGAGAGAGATTCTTTGAATCAGTGAAATTCTTGCCGGCTCCAAAGACTGCTGCAAGAACAGTAAGTTTCGCATCATCTCGTTTTCCAGGAATTCCGATCTTCTCTGCGAGACTGAGATATGCATCAGACTCACCAAAATCGATTCCGACTCTCGCTCCTAGAACTCTCGCTTCAAACTCAGACATGTCAACGTAATAGAGACAGCCATTATTTGAAGCTGCATGAATTCTTGAAGACCAAGTCTCATTCGTGTAATTGTGACCTGAAACAATCGTTGGTCTGCCTGTTTTTGTCGAAACGAAATCATAAACAGGTCTCGGTCTACCCGGAAGCTGAGCAAATGTACTCGCAAACTGCATGTGTCGCTTCCACACAGTTGTAAAGTACTCATCTGACAGTCCTGCTAGATCTCTCACTTGTTCTAGAACTGAACCTAGCCAAGTCTTGATCACATGTGCAGGACAAACATCAAAAACTCCAAGTCCCGCAAGTACGCTCTCAGGTACTGGCAGATCGGGGGTGAATTGCATGCCATGGGTCCATGCGAGTACCTGCGCACTCTCACGTACAGACGGACTCTCGCGTGTATAAGCAATTCCAGATGAATTTTGTACTCTCTTAAATTTACCTGATTCAGCATCAATTTGAATTTTGATGCTTGATATTTTGCTTGTTAGATCTGAATCGATGAAGAATTGATTCACTTAAATCTTAAGATCAATTAAGAATTTAAGAAATACAGAAATTTAATCACGCGGAAGCTTTTTCGAGAAGTCGATTCACTTGTTGCATTGATCTTACGAATGAAGTATACGCGGGATATGCATCGTACCATGCGAACTTCCAGCTCGTTTCGAACTTACCCGAGCCGATCTTATGATCGATTCCAGTACAAACATAAGCATTATCAAGCTGTGTACCTGTTTTCAGGTCGACAAAAATTCTTTGACCTATCGTGGCCCATGTACAGCCAAGAGTTGTGAGACTCATCTCTCCGGGTATAACGCTCAGTGGCAAGCCTCCAGCCGCAGACCCGTTGGGTCTGAACCCGGGTCCTCCGCCATTTGCTCTCATATTTGCAGAAGAGATGAGAGCATTTTGCTGTGGGCTGAGCTGTATGTTTGTGATAATTGAAGCCTCTCCACCAATTGTAATTGTCGGAAGAATCTTCGTAATAGCTGCTTTGATGAGCTCAGGATTTCCATCAACTGACAAGAAATTCTGTTTCCCAACTGATGTCTGATTGATTGAAATGTCTTTAAAACCAAGCCCAACAAGATTTGCAGTTGCTTTCTTAAAGTTCTCAATGAACTGCTTTACAGAGTCATCTTCAGAAGATGCGCCGGGTACAAATGACGCAGGAGAGAGTGATAGAGACTTGAGCACAGACATTGCAGCATCATTAGCATCAGCTTGTACATCGAAAACGTGAAGTCGTAGAATCAGTCTATTAGGATCTACTGCATACTGACCAAGTCGCTTTGGGAATGTTTCAGGTATGATTTTGATAACAGGAGCTTTGAATGTACCACCAAACTGATTCAGCCTCTCATCAAGTGCTCTTGAAAGCGCAGGATAGTCTTTCACAACTTTTGTATTCAGCTGCGCTTCCTTCTCATCTGCTGTTCTTGGCATGTAGAGATCTGAAAGTCCATATGCAAAAGTTCTTGGGTCTGAAAAGATCTTATCGTTCACAAGATTCAAGAAGTCATAAACGCTCATATCGGCATTCATCGTCTTCTGAGCTCTGTCTTGCATAATCCTGTCAATAACAGAAGTTTCAATTGGAAACATCCCAATTGGAGACCCGCTAGCTCTGCCTGCTCCCGTACTGAATGGATAGAAGAATACTTGAATCTCGTCGATTTCCTCCTTCAGCGTGTCTCTTATCGAAGAGAGAGCAAATGTACAGAAGAGCTTTCCAAAAGATACGATTGCATTTCTGCCCTTTGGTGTGTCCTTTGTGCCCTTGTTATACGCATCGAGACTATAAGCGAATGCTGGATATTTGCTTTTATCTCCCGGATCAGGAAAGAACGGATCAACGCCAGTTTCGCACTGCTCAAGCTTCTTCCTGATTGTTTCAACAGCCATCTTTGCTCGTGTCTCCTTGAACGTGAGCTTTGCCTTCGAATTCGAAGGATCAGGATTGAGGTAGAGCTCTTTCAATTTGTCAGCAAGTTTTTGTGCAGCTTTACCTGCATTTGATGGAGATCCGCTCTCGGTACCCTTTCTTGCATAGGATCCGGATCTGAGAGCAGCAAGGAGACCATTGAGTTCTTTCTCGAATTTGGCTCCATCTGCTGGCCTCTCACCTCTCTCAGCAGCATCAAGAATCTGTGTAATGCGTGGATCTCCAGGAACGCTAAGATTCAGAGCTCGGCGAAGTTCGCTGATTGTATCAGTGAGTACTCTGAGATCTTTCTCGTAATCGAACTGGCTGATCCGCGATCGTAGCATCTCAGTTGCACCTTTCATTGCAAGACTGAGCGTTATCTTCATCTCTCCTGTGTTTGTAATGCCATATCCAGCATTTCTGATCATATAGATCTCTCTCGATTTGATTCTGTTGATGAACTCCCCATAGATGTTATCGCTTCCGATTCCATCAGGATGAGACCAACCGTACTCAATATCGAGCATTGTCTTTCCATACGCATCTGGCTTGATAAGATGTGCAATATCAGGCAAGCGAGATCGATCATGTAGAACGAGAGAGAGCTCTGCTGTCTTGTACTGTCCAATGCCGGCCTGCTGAGTAACACATTTGACTGTGAGATCCTCGACGGACATAAACGGACGGGTTGGATCAATCACTGTGTTGAATCGTCCATCAACAAGACCCGTCTCATTGAGATTCTGAAGTGTCTGTGGCATGAGAAACATGTCCATTCCACCGCCATTTGCAGCTCCTCGGATTGCAGCAGCTCCTGTGAGACCGAGCTCGCTTTGTGATAGAAGTCTCAGAGAGGGATCTGTCATTGTCAGATCTGCAGAGCGATCAGAAATGCTCACTCCACCTCTCAAGAATTTTAGAATTCCCGGAGAGAGCAGCTTACCATCAGCATTTCTTCCGCTTGAGTCAGTAGGATACAGGAAGCGTATTTGAAGATGTGGAACGCATCGCGACATCTCGTGAGTTGGTACAGCACGAGAGAATGTCATGATATCGTTTGTGTTTCTCAGATTGATGTTCACTTTCTGAGTACCAATCATGTAGACGGCACACTCAATACGTTTTCCGCTGCCAGGCATGAGAGTTGAGAGATTGAAATTCTTGAGTTTCTGAATTCCTGAGTTGAACGGTACAGGAGTGTCAGATATACAAAGAAATCTTTTTGTAAACTCGTCAGCAACTCCCGGAGGAGCTCCTGCAAGGTATGCAGTCACAGATTCAATAATGTCTGAGTTGGATGTTGCTCCATTATTGCTTGTCTCAACAACAAGACCCTGCAAGAACGGAATAATATCTCCCGTAACCTCTGGTGATCTGTTTGGTACAAGACCGGCCGGAGTGACATCGTAATTTGCAAGATTTCCTGCGAAATCCTTTGGCGAAATAAATCGATAGATGCTCGAGAGCTTTGATACTGGCGATACAGGATTCATTCTATTCCTCACCCAACAAGTTGAGCCACCTGACCAATGTCAGGTATATTCAGAAGTGTTCCTGGGGGCATCTGAAGCCCCCAGCCAATGCCACTTGCTGCAGCTATTACCCACCAAAGGTCACCTGACCCATAAAACTGATTCGACAGCGTATCAAGTCTGTCTCCCTCTCGAGAGATGAATTGTCTGTAATCGATTGTTCCCTGCTCAACTGCTCTGCGGATTGTAACTTGAACTGTTGACGTTCCAAGATACGAGCCCTGGCCGAGTCGCGCTGATCTTGCATACCTGCTGAATGACATAATGTTCCTGCCTTGATATTATCGTGGCCGAAGTATCCCACTGGGTAAACAGGAGCTCTATTGAATCCCTTGTGATCAATTCCAGGTGCAATATCGTGGATTGGTGTCACAGAGACCTTCACGAGACACATTCTTGGAGCACATTTTCCAATTGAATATGTCTCCCAGCCGATCTTGTTTCCATCCCACCAGTCAAGATTGAGAGAATCAATTGTGCATGCAATTCCACGTCCACCAGATGATTTGAAAGATCGTACGATTGTATTCTGCTCTTCTGAAAAAAATTCGAGAACACGTGTGTCATATGGGCTTGCTGGAGCATTGACTGCACCGTCCGATGCTGATATTTCTTGAAGATATTCGATTGGTACGGTGTATGTTTTCGAAGCCATCGCTGCAATTTTTTCTTCGAGGCTTGGGATAAGACCAGAATATGAATCTCTAATTGCAAATTGAATCTCCACCGCTGAGTCGGGACTTACTTTGAGAATCCTTACTTTCATAGCCTCTAGCTCATGAGACGCGAAAGATACTGTGTCAAGGCCACCACCAGACGTTGGAATTGGGATCGGAATCTTTACTGGAATCCCTCCTGATTTCATTGTTTCAATTGGCATTCCGCCGCAAGATGGTCTGACTTGGAATATGATCTTATCTGATCCGTTTGCAGACTGTACAGCTCGTTGTTCTGGCAGTACTGCGTTCTTTTTGATGTCATCAGATACCTTTTTTGCCTCTCCCTCATAGAACGGTTCATCATCTACTCGAAGAGTCCCTACTTCACCTGCTCCGAAAAGTCTTGCAAGAGCAAATTTTGAATAATTTGATTGAATCAAATCTCCAAGTCGAAGTCTTATTAGTGGAGAAGCAGTTGGAGTCTGAGTAAACGGTTGAGTGAATACATTTTTCCCGTCAGAAGTTGCGAAGACATCTCCACGTGACCACTGAGGATAGACAAGAGTTACAAGCTTGTTTATCTTCATGTACATTTCGTCCATATCTTCTTCGTTTGTTGCGACGACATAGAAAGAAAGTGATATCTTTCTTCCAGTGCTCTTGTAAATTTTTATTTGATCGATTCTTCCATATGCATCGGTACCGTCCCAATTTGGAGAATAATCGTCTGTAAGAGATGTAAGAAATGCATGAAATGAGATTATTTCGTTTGTTCTAACGTCATGAAAATAAAATGGAACATATTGAGAGTCGAGTCTCTTTTCAATCTGAATTCTAAGATCATCGTCAATTCTTCCACGGTTTGAAGGATCCTGATCGGTAATCGTAGTAGAATTGTGATCGATTGCAGGATCGAACATCCTCTGAATTTTCAGTGATGTCGCAGCCATGTACGATCGATCTCTTGCGAATGCTTGATGAGACGCTAGAATTCTCTCGGGCAGCAAAAGATGTGATAGAGCACGATCGTTTGCCCATGCAAGTTTCTTTCCACTATTTCCAGCATACCCTCTGATAAATTCAGATTTTGGTGCATATGTTGGATACTCTTCATTGTCTGTACCACCATTGCGATCTTTTTGATCTTTTGCTTGCAATGCTAGATCTCCAATTACAGCAAAAACATTCATAAATGCTATAATCTTTGAGCCTCGAATGAATCTGATTACGTCAGTAACACCATCTACAACCGCAAGAGGAGATGTCTTAAAAGAAGATCCCAAAGACTTAGTAAGATCTGCAAGACGACGAGCGTCTCTTGCTACTGTTCTGAAGAGTACAACATAGTATCCAGGCGATTCAGCCAATTTTTTGAACGACTGAGTTAGCTGTTGAAGAAGTCCACCGTTCGATATATCTGACCCAACGACTGTTGCAAATCCGGCTTTTACACAATCGAAATAATCCTGTGTTGTCGGTCTGATACCGAGAGCTTCTGTAATGTATGACTTGATACTATCAGTAGAAAAGAGTCCCCCATTTCCGTCTGAAAACTTGTAACTCTTTCCTTTGAAACCTCTGCCATTCGGTCCGAATCTTTCAACTTGTCTACCCGTTGCAAGTCCAGCGAGGAATGATAGTCCAACTAGAGAAGCCCCGACTGCAAGGGTAAGAGTTGTGGCAAGGACGAGCATGCCGCCAGGCACAAGTGGACCATCGAACGGCTGGACGTCGGAATTGATATGTCCCCATGATTCTGTTACGGAAAACTCTTCAACACCTGTATCTGGCGAAGAAAGAAGAGATTCAAGTATATTTTTTGCCTCTAGCTCTTTTGCATCAACACGTGATAGCGCAAGCTCAGTAGCTCCAGGGAGTACTGACTTGAGTCGAGCTCCATCTGATGTTATATCGTAACCAGTATCAAAAGATGAAAGTTCAGATGCTGCCCTAACAAGAGAAGTCGGACCGACTTTTAGAAGCGTTCCAAGCGTTGCTCTTCGCGCTGGCTGTATCGTCTTATCGTCTGTTAGGGTGGCCATTAGTGTAATTTTGATTCAGAAAGTTTTTTTACGAGCAATGATAGCAATTCAGGGTCATTTGATATCTTTTTCGTTGCGTCCTCGAACGGTATGCAAAAATCTTTTACAAATCGCTCCGTTGTAGTCTCAATTTTTTTAGCATCTTCATCTGAAATTGATCCGGATGCTATGTTCCATGCACCATTTCCGAAGATCTGTTCAAGATACACTCTTGTCCTGTTATCCATGATGGCATTCTAAGTTAGGAAGATTTGCAGAAGTGAGCGTTTTCGACGGGAATGACGATCCACCTTGCTCATCTCCCTTTGTTCCGCTGTACGAAGCATTAACAAGGTGCTGTCTGATCACAGATGACTTGCGCTCAATGAGAACTTGCTCTGTCTTTCCGGCTTCCATAATGACCTTGAGATCAAGTGTGATGTTGACATCTTTGTTTCTGATCTCGTACTTCGCTTTTGAACCCAATCCTGCATTCTCTGCGAACTTTTCAAGACGAGTCGTCATCTTGATCCTATTACCATCTGCATTCGCGAGAGTGTCATTCATCTCGTTAACTTTTGCGACAACCTCAGCGATTGCGCCAATCGCAGGAGCAATTGCATTCGTATTGATTGAATCTGCCATTCCTGTGAAACCAATGGCCCAGAACTGCAGTGCTGTACCAATCTGCTCAATTGCTTCAGTAGATGCTCCGATTGTTGTTGCCATGCTGACAAGCTGTCCAGGAATTTCAGCTGGAGGAGATGCAGCTGAGAGAGCAACGAGGTTTGCTGTCATTCCAGAGAGTACTTCTGTGAGGTCGACCATTCCAACGTTTGCAGATGCGCCGGACTGTATTGCACCTTCAAACGAAATTGAGTTCTCAGTGAGAACGTTGACAACGGCCCTCAGCGGTCCAACATTTGTGCCAAAAGCTCCTTGAGTTTGCGAGAAGAGAGAGTTGAGCGTGTTTGCAGCTCCAGCAATGCTTGCAACTGATCCCCCATCTGCAGGAGCAGCTGCAGATAGCTTCGCGACTGCTTCAAATACCTTTGAAAGAGATCCAGCAAGCTGACCGATTCCGTTTGCTCTCTCGAGTGCTCCCTTGTCTACTCCTACATCGAAGCTCACGAGAGACTTCATAATACCAGGGAGCTGTACAGCAAAGTCAGTTAGAGTCTCTCCAAGGCCGGCAGAAGCTGTCGTTATCTTTGTAAGCTTATCTCCATCCTTCTTTTCCAGAGTCACTTGTGGGGTCGACTTCAGGACGTTGGATACTGAATTGAACAGTCCAGCCAAACCAGATGCGACGGAGATAACTGCCTTCGTACCCTCAAGCTGTTTTGGAGACATCTGACCAGCAACTGCAATTGCTCCCGAAAGAGTGCCACTAACAAGTTCAGGTACAACTGTCTTTACAATATTTCCGTTTGCTTCAATAATCGCAGTGAGAGCTTCGAACTTCTTCGTGTCTCCTGAAACTGCGCCAAATTTACCAGCGATTCCATCGACGACAGAAGAGAGAGACTTGATTGCATCCCCGGATGGAACAACTGACTGTGCAATTGATCCGATCGCTCCAATGAGCTGGGTTACGATCTCCATTCCCTTGAGCTTCCCTGGATCTGAAGGGAGGCCAACAGCAAGTTCTTTAATTTTCGTGACAATGTTGATGAGAATACTCTTCAGATTCTGAGTCAACATGTCAACGTACTGAGACATTGCAGCAAGATTTCCAACGACTCCTCCGTTGAAAACTTGATCAAGGAGACCTGCATTCACAAGCTCTGGAGGTGGACGAAGCGCAGTTGCAAGTCCACCAACAGCTCCGAGCATTGAGCCAATCAACCCAGCAGCTGCTTTTGTTTTCTCGCCAACAGATGGTGCAAAATTCGTGACAATACCCATAATCTGAGTTGTCAAATCAACGAGCGATTTGCCAAATCCAGATATGAATTGAGTCATCGAATCAAGCTTTTCTGTAAAGCTTGGTCCTGTTTTGATAACATCCGCAAGAGATGGTGCAGCAGCAGAGAGTATACCACCAATCGATCCCGCAAAATCTTTGATAATGCCGGTTGCAATTGACATGATCTCAAGACGTCCCTTTACAGTCTCAGGAGCTGGCATCTTTGCAGCTGATTCTATCAGAATGACTGTTGATGCGCCAATTGCTGTAACCATGAGACCAATCACTGCGAGACCTGTCGCCATTGCAGCTGCCCCGGCAGGATTTGAAGCGATGAGACCGATTCCAGTTGCGGCAACGGCAAGGACGCTTGCAAGCAGAGATATCTTTGTAACGGTCATTGCAACATCAGCAATGACTGTCAGCGATTTTGGATCATACTCAATGGTTGACAACTTCATGAGTCCGAATGTCAGTCCGCCAACAAGCGTGGCGATTGCTGCGAGTGCAAGACCGCCCTTCATCACGTCTGCGAAGGGTACCTGACTTACGAGTTTCATTGCAAAAGCAAGAGGAACCATTGTCACTGAAACTGCAGCTACTCCAGCGACTGTCTTTGCAATGTCTGAGAATTCGAGTCCCTTTGCATCTTGTGCAAGCGAGATCATGATCTTTCCAAGAGCATAGACTGCGGGAAGAAGAATCAGCATTGTACCGATTCCCTTGAGGAATCCTGTCAAAGCAGACGGGGATGCTTTCGAAGAAACCTGAGCCGCCTGGCCTGCTGCTGCTTGAACTGCTCCAACACCCGAAACTGCGCCCGCTGCTTGAGTTGCGGCCGCCTTTGTCATTCCTGATCCTGCAAGAGATACAATTCCCTTCGCAGACGAGAGAATAAGAGATGGAGCCGCTTGTGCGAATCCTCTGAGCAAGCCAGGACCCATGACAGCGAGCGCAAGCCCTGCTCCTATCTTGTACGTGTACTGTTTGATCGGATCTTCAAAGAGAGCATCATAGAATTTTCCGAGTACTGTACCAATGAAATCAATGAGGGCAGGTAGAATAAGCTTTATTTGATTACCGAGCTCTGTGACAATCGGACCAAAAGTTGCTTTAGCCCATTCGACCGCCGCGCCAAGAGCCCCGCCCGCCGCTGCAACATTTTTACCTGACAGAGCATCTGATATTGTTTTAAGCCCTTCAACAATCTTCTCACCAGCAAATTTGACTCCTTGCTGCGCGATCTTTGCGAAAGATTCAAGGAACTTCTTCACTGAACCGACTGTTCTCTGTCCCTCTGGCGATGCAAGATCAAACCATTTGAGGAAGCTATCCCTGATATTTTCGTAAAGTTTTACGAATGTATTGTTATTCCCAGCAGTTGCATCAGTATAGAATGTCTTGAAAGCGCTCACGATTCCATTCAGCATTACCTTGAATCTCTTTGGATCAAAGAGTGCAGCAAGAGATGTGAATGCTTCTTTTACTCCTGGAAAGGATGCAACGAATGCTCTGCCTGCTTGTGCTCCCGCAAGATAAGTGTCTCTCAGCGTGATCTTCACATTCATGAGAAGCTTCATGAATTCTTTCGAATTCTCGATTCCAGCTTCGAATCCTTGGAAGAATCTCGTAACATAGTTACCAGAGCCGAGATTCCCACCAGACTGAATCATTCTTTCAATCTGATCAGCTACTCTCTTGAGAGCGTCGGCTGTTGACATCTGCTGCTTACCAGATTTTGCTGCCTCTTTCTGAACGTCTGCGTAAGACATTGAGAGGCCCTTCTGAGAGAAGCCAAGAGCAATTGTCTCATCATCAAGACCTGTGATGCTCTTCAGCACTTCTCTCTGCTGACGATTCATTGACTCGAACGAATATCCAGACTGAGCGACGGACTTTTGCAGCTTTGAGAACGCTTCGACCTTATCGTCTGTGTTCATCATGTCGAATGCATCAACTGATGCACCGAACGCTTGAGCGAGCTGAGATGCAGCCTCTGCTCCACCCTCAAGGGTGTCGAACTTCTTCATTGCTTCGACAACTTTGTTTGACTCAATACCGAGCTTCTGCATATACGTTGCAGCAGAAGCGAGAGCAGTTGTCGAGAGATTCGACGATGACATTGACTTTGCAAGAACAGACATCTCTCTCGAGACCATCTTCGCAGAGAGTCCGAATTTCTCAGACATTGTGCGAGATGTAATTGCAAACTCTTTCTGTTGCTGAACGAGAGATGTACCTAGACCGACAGATCGTACCTTCAGCTCCTTCATCTGCTCGTCTGTGAGTCCAAGAGCTTTTTGGAAACCAAGAACGAATCCCGAAGACGTTCTAAACTCTTCTCCTACAATATTGAAAACCGGTCCCATTGCAGTTGCGAGTTCTCTGACTCTTGTCAACTGCTGTGTCATGTTTCCGAATACTGAGATCATACTCAGTCCTGACGTCTTAAAAGTGTCATTGATTGTTTTGAAACCAGTGACAACATCAGATGCAGCAGACTGCTTGAATGATCCGAATTGCTTACGAACCTCCTCGAGTTCACGAGCAAAGCTATCATCTCCGCCCAGAGCATCGGCTTTCTGAATGAGTCCATCAAGAATGCCGAATGGAATCGCAATGATTGACTGAGCAAACCGTGCTATTGATCCAGCCGTACCCGCAACTGTTGAAGAAACAGCAAGGAATGATGCGATTGATCCCTTGAGGGCTTCTTTGAGAGAGAAAACACCACGAGTTGCAATGTTTGTCTTCTCTGCATGAGTACCGTAGCCTGTTGCTGACTTTCTCGCAGCATCAAGAGCATCTCTCATTGCGAGTGTTGCAGTTCCAAGAGCTGCATCCATTGAGTCGAGCTCTCCTGATGCATCTGCAATGTCAGTACCGAGATTCGAGAATGTGCTACCTACGGCTTTTCCGGCAGCCTCTGCTGCTGCAGCCATTCTCTGTAGTCCAGAATTGACGCCTTCAAAATCAAGCTTCCCAAGCTGTTCTCCGAGTCCGGCAACAATCTGTGCCTGACTCTGCATCTTGTTGTTGACTTCTTCGAACAGCTTGGCTTGCGAGGCCAGCACTGCCGCCAGCTGACGGGCAACGTCCAAGTTGTTTGAGCTCATTGATAATCCTCTAAAACTGGCCAATCACACCCGAATACAGCTGAGAAAGCATAGCTTGCGCAAGCTCTTGCTCTAAGAGCCTCGCTTACTCCCTCTCCTGTACGGAGAGCATGTTCGAGTCTCAGAGATGCTCGAGCAGCGATTCTCGCAATGCGACGATCTGACTCGGACAGACCGATCGGAACTCCAGTCTCGATTGCTCGCTTGATCAGTTGTTCGTATAGCACAGTTTAACTAACTGAATCGTATCAACTTGTGAGGCACTTGTGGCCGATTCATACCAGCCATTGCACGATACTCCGGAGTGTGCATTGCTGGGTCTCGAGTCATTGGTGATGGATCACTCTCACTACCAGACTGAGAACCCTTTGAGAGTTCCTTTGAGAGCCGTTCAATAAACCATCTCTTGTACTCAACGGGCAATGCGTACGCGTCAGAGTACGTAAAGCCCATGTAATACATGAGAAGGAAGATTGGCTCAAGAACGGCGTCTGCTCTGTCTTCTGGCCGAAGGCCAAAAAAACGAGACGTCGATTGGCATCGACACCTCCTCTACATTCCCACACACAGGGCACTCTGTTTCCTGGGTCATATCAATGCCTGGCTCATTATCTTCAATGTGCTGACGGAGCTTGAGAGAATCTAGAGCAGGCATTGAAGATACAAACCGCGAGATCTCGCCACGATCAGGATTTCCATCAAGAGCAACAATTGATTGGAGTAGCTTTGTCGTTACGAGATTATCCTCTCCAAGACCAAGAGACTTCTTTTTCTCTGCAGTCTGAACAAGCTCATCCTCATCAAGACCTGTTGCAAATTTGAATGTAACAGTTTTCTTTGAAACCGGAAGCTTGAATGTGAATGCATTCATACCGGGAGCGATTGGTTCAATCTCAATATACTTGCAGACAAGCTTTGAGAGGTCCATTGAACGCTCTTTACTCTGTCCGCACTCAGGATCTCCGCACTTCACAATAGGAGAGTACTCAACTCCGTACCCAGAGATTCTGATTCCCACCATGAGAGCCATTCTGTCTCCAGAGATGAGCTTCGGAACTTCAATCCGCGAGTCAAGCACACACGATTTGATAAGCTCATTCATCACAGTACCCTTCTTGATGAGGGCACGAGATGAAAGAATGTCTTCCTGACGAGTTGACATTGGCCGAATGGCAATATCATCCTTCTTGTGAAGAGGATGATTCACTGGGTACAAGAGGCCGCGAGTTGGAAGTGGAATGAGCATACCCGGAATCTCTCCTCCCGTTGAATCAGACTGCTGAGCCTGATTCGGTACAGGCAGAGAGAGATCCTGACCTTCGCCGAACATTGGATTACGTTGAGTCATTCTTGCAATATGGTATGCAAGTCTGATCGAATGGTAAACGTCTCCGTCTCATATGAGAACCTTTTTCTCCCTCATGAATATCTGCATGACAATCTTCGCAAACTGTAAATCCTTGAACGTTGTTCGTAAAATGATACTCAACGATCTTCTCTGCGATGAATTTTTTCTTTTCAAAATCATCGTTATGCGGTCCATGAAGATGAAGCATCTTTTTTGCAATATCAGCAAATCTCTCTTGGCAGTGATGAACAACAATATGTTTGTTGATACCACAAAATTTACAAGCGTATCCATCGCGTCTTAGAATCGGCTTTGCCCATTTATCAAACAGCGAAGCTCGCGCAAGAGTTGATACGGCACTTACTCCTCCCTTCCAATTTGGTGACTCTTCTCTGAAAGCAGTTTTGATTGTACCGTTTGTGCGATTCTCTTTCATTCGTTTTGAACGAATTTGCTTCTCATCATCAGTAATCGTTGCGCTGATACTCTTACCATATTGAGCCACACGCTCATCGGTTTCGATAGTGAGACCCTTATTCCAAGGAACTTTATGATTATGTTTGTTCGTTTCAATACTCTTCGCTAGTGCTTGAGGATTGTGACCCCAATTGTTCTTAACACGAGATGCATGGCCCCAGATAAACCTTCCGATGTATCCTTTCGAAATACCACAGAATTTTATCTCCCCGCCGCAACCACACTCACATAGTTTCGGTATGTAACCGAGAGCGAGAAATGTGTCTTTTGACGATTTCTTGTGAGATTTTTGAGAGTGAATCCTCAGAGAGTTAAGCGACTCCGCAAAGAATGTTTCGCAAAATGGACACTTAAATGAATTTTGATCATGCATACACTCATTTTAGAGTAACGCATGATCAAAATTCAATGTTAAGAGGCTCAGAACGAAAGTACGGCCGTGTCGAAGCGGAGTGTGAGTTTGATTTCAGCAGGGTCACCAGTGTTGTAATCAAGCTCTCCGAACTCTACCTTTGTGATCATTGTACCCTTGATGACCCACTTCTCGACAACTGTGCCAATAGGATCAAGCATCTTGAGTTCAACATCTCTCTTGTAGAAGTCAGCGTAACCAGTACGGCCGCTGATTGTCTCATGGTGGAGACGAACCCACTCCATGACCTGCTGTGCACCGGAGGGTGCAATAGCGTCCATGAGAACAATGTTGATTGGATCAAACTTCGCGATACCAGTGAGGTAACGACGAGAGTTAATCCATGGGATTTCGACCTCGCCAAGGTCCATTGAAGGACGCTGTGCAGATTTCAAAAGGTACGCATCGATACCCTCGATTGCAAGTACCCACCTGTGCTTGCGCTTTGGTTCAAAGCGCTGTGGCAGCATGCTTCCAATGTCTAGTGTTTCAGCCATGTCTTCCTACTAATCTCTATGTATCCAGCTAATTCGACTTCGTTCGTTACAACGAAGTCAATGCTTACAAATTCGATCGTCTTCTTTGGCTTGACAACGATTACACCACGGATTGTGTTGTTATCAATGTCTGCCTGCGTTGTTGTTGTCGTATCAATTACAACTCTGTAGCCATCGAGACCCTTGAGCTGCTTCACTCTCTCAAGTCTTGGTGTGACTGCTGCTTGGAATGCTGCAAGAGTTGCAGGGAGGGTTGGCTCGAACTGGAAGTTACGTGAGATGAGACGTACCTCTCTACGGAGAGAGATGAGGAGTCTCCTTACGTTTACTCTATCGAGCGAGGATGCGACTGCATATAGAGTCTTCTGACCCCACACAGTGACCCCACCTGTTGGCTGGAGGTCCTGTAGTTTATCTCCTGGGAATGCCACCAGAGGATTTACGTTAGCATCATAGAGCAGGTCCATGTTCTCTTTCGAGAGCAGAACTGATGCCTCTTGAGCTGATGGAAGCTTTCCACGTGTGAAGCCTGCAGGTGCAAACCATGGGTGACCGAGCTTGTCATTGAGAGCGAATGCTCCGAGTACAACAACAGATGGTGGTACTCTGAGGGCCGTCTTTGTATCCTGATCGATCGTAACAACATCAGGGAAGTAAGCGGCAGCGAATGACGTGTTGAGAGCACGATCAGAGAGAGCTGACACAGTGTTCGTTACAGAGACCTTCTGGGAGCTTCCAGTAACGACAGTGTTTGTACCATCGCGTTCCTCAAGATCCATGATGAGAAGAGCATCAAAGCGCGAGACAGTTGCCTGGATAGCAGTGTCTGTAACAACGCTGTGTCTGATTCCAGGCAGAGCGAGGAGCTGAATGTCAACATCCGACGTGTTCTGCATGATCTCGATAGCCTTGAGATATGACTTCACTGCAGGACCATTGTTGGTACCACGTCCAGCAGAAGAGTCCATATCTTGCGTCACAGCGGTGTTTGTGAGCTCAGCTTCATCTCTGTTGAAGATGTTGACACCATCAAATCCACCCTGCATGAACAGGGAGAACTTTGCAAACTTGCGGTTTGCTTGAACAGCGTCTTCAATCTTCCAAGCACGCGTTTTTGCAGAGTCATCTGCAGTGATTGTACCAGCTCTCACGTAAGAAGCATTTGCCCATTTCTGTGGGTCCGCAAGACCAGATGATCCAGTGACAACCTTGATATTCTCGAGTGAGAATGCAGTGCGCTCAAAGCGATCTGCGCTGAGAATTCCGTTCTCAGCTGTGTCCGCAGAGTTCTCGTTATCTCCGACCCAAACGTTTGCAACACCAACACCGTGAAGTGGGAAGTGTGTTGCAAAAGCCGGAATAGAAAGGTTCCTCTTCACACTCGAGTTTGGCTGCGCTGGATCTGTAACGTGTTCGAATTGAACGCCCCAGTACATCTGAGACTGTGCAGCGATCTTGTTTCCAGTACCGATTGCAATGCTGCTACGGAATGGAACAGGAGGTGTTACTGCCCTCTTGAGTGCATCTGGATGTGTGCCGGCAATCTGGTCTGATGTACCTGTTGCAAGAGGAGAGGATCCGCTTGTGAGGAGGTGGTAATACCCGCGGACACCAACTGGCAGTGCCGTTGCATCAACGTCCCCTGATTCAACAGAATCAGCCATCTCAACGCGAACATAGTTTGACTTGTTCTCGTAGTTACCATCGACAGTAAGCTTCTGCTTTGAAGAAGACTTATCGAAATCGAAGTATACATTGAGATCTCCAATGATCTTCGCAACGTAACGATCAGACTGTGGGTCGAGATTCAATCCTCTGAACTGTTCGAGTACACGCTGTTCTGTATCACGATCCGCAATCTCTCTGATTACAACGTCAAAGCTGCCGAAAGAGTTTGAAGGATCAGAAGAGAGAACAATGTTCTCGATCGAAAGCTTCACCTTATCAGAGATTGAAGCCCCTGAGTCAATCGCATGGAATCTGAAAAGATTCTGTGGAGAACCACCGAACTTCTGAGATGTAACCCATGGAGTCTTTGCATGGGTGAATCTGTCTTCGAATCCCTCGTAATCGGGAGCTGTTGCCGTTGCGGTGTGACGTGCTTGAGAACCAGTGAGCAAGAATGCAGAGAACTCGCTTCCTGGCTTGTTATTCAGAGTCGCTCCTGAACCGCTAGCTGCAGCAACAAGGCCCGTACCCGTTACGACGGCAAGCGTTGGATAGATATCCCAAGCAGAATAGAGATAGTGGCCGGCCTTTTGGAGCTTGTAAGGATCTCTGTTGAGCGCTGTACCCAGATAGTTCACCGCCGTCATATCAAATGAAGCAGTGATCACGTTTGGATTCTGTGCATCAAGTCCCTTGTGACCATTCAGCAAGAGAACGAATTCTTGCTTCGAGACTCCGTTTGCAGTGAGTGTCACGGTTCCAAGGTGAGAACCCTGACCTGATCCCTCAGCCGCCGCCACGGTGCTTCCAGGGGCTGTGGACGATGGACCAGATGATGCAGAGAGGCGGCCAATAACACCAGACGCGAACATGAGCACACCGCGGATAACGGGCACTGCAGTGTTCACGCCTGGTGTTACTCCGCCAACCCCCTGGAGACCAGCATCAGAGAATACAGTTGATCCTGCAGACTCTGACATGAAGCATCCAAGGAATGCTGTACGTCCAAGTGGGCCGTTTGCATTCGCATATGGATTCGACTCAATCACGCCAGTATCAACGTGAGGTTGTTTCTCTCCTGCTACAAATCCAGCAGCTGAAACGCTACCATCATCATTGCGTTTCTCTCCCGTACCGATTCCCAATACTCTCAGGAATGTTACCGAGCTTGCATTTGTCAGCCACTCCTTGACTGCGAGTGGACCGAATTTCTTTCCATCGGACTTACCGAACTTAGAAGTGAAATCCTTGACAATGCCAACCGTCGTTGGCACGTAAGCTCTTCCGCGGACGGAAGTGCCAACGATCCCAGCGGGGATTCCGGTTGGTTGAACCGTAACCGGACCCGTTAGATCTATTTCTTTTGCCGATACGCCGGCGCTGCCGAACTTGAGCTGTGCCATTTCTTGTACTAAGTAGTGGTGTTTTTTAATCAAACGAATTCGAGTCCCGAGTTAGTGATTACAAAGTCGATCGCAATGAATTCTGCAGACTTGACAGGCATAATCTTTACAGTTCCATTTACGCGGTTGAGATCAATATCCTCGCTTGTGTTGTTCGTTTCATCCATGATTACTCTGAACGCTTTGATTCCCGATCTCAACTGAATGAGACCAAGCTCTGTTGTTGCTTTACCCTTGAACTGATCCCAGTATGCAGGATCGTTCTGTTCGAACACGAGTCCTCCAGCTGCACGTGATACAACTCTACGTGCCTCGAGCATCATTCTTCTCACATTGATACGATCAAGATCAGACGCTCTGAGCTGGAGTGTCTTCTGACCGTATACGACGTAACCAACATTTGGGAATGAAGCAATCGGATTGATTCTCGCATCCTGGAGTCTGTTACGATCAGAAGTGTTCAGTCTTACGGCTGTGTTCGTGACGAAGTTGAGCGCTGCACGGTTAAAACCTGCAGGTGCAAACCATGGGTGTGCAAGTTTATCATTGAGAGCAATCGCAGCATACGCTGCGACAGATGCTGGTAGTTTAACACGACGCTTTGTTGCGCGGTCATCAATCGTAACATCAGGGAAGTATGTCGCTGAGTAGCTGTTATCGAGAGCACGAGAGTCGAATGCCTTCGCAGTCTCATCAACATCTGGCTTGTTTGTCGAGTCATCGAAAATGCGAGCGCCATCCTCATCGTATGATGGAATGTCAATGACTGCCATTGCAAGAGCATAATCCTTTGTGTACTGGAGGATCTTGTCCGTGACATATGGCTCTCTGATTCCAGGCACGGTGACGAGATTTGCGTTTGCCTGCATTGGATCTGTTGCGAGCTTCGTCGCAATAATGTATGATTGGACAGCGGAGTTATCTGGCCCAACTCCAGAGCAGTTATACGCAAGTCCCGGTGAGAGGAAGTTTGCTTCTGCACCACCACCAGATTCGAATGACGTTGACTTGTCATTGAGCTTCCTTGCGTTCTTGTCAAGGATATTCACACCGTCCCAGCCCCCGCTCAACATGAAGGTGAACTTTGCAAATGGAGCGAATCTGTTATACTCGATTGACGATGTCATTGCCGCAAGAGTACCGAACGTAACGCGGGAGCCGAGAGCTCCATCGTTGATTCTGTAATCAGATGGATTTACAACACCATCTCTCAGGTATGCAGCAGCTCTCATTGTTACATCAACAGACGATGTAAGATGATCAACGCTTGTGATTGGAAGCGCAACTCTTGCGAGAGAGAACTTGTTATCGCACAGACCGTCAGCAAGAGAACCTGTTACGGTTGCATCAAGCTTTTCAATACCGGCAAGCTTCGTAAGTGAACGAACGAATTCGTTAGGTTGACCACCAACGTTCGGATTGAGCGGATCTGTGTTCCTATCGAATTTCACTCCCCACGAGAGTGATGCATTCGTAACCTCAGAGGCTCCAGGAGCTCCTGGGAATGCTGCCGATGATGGACTATCTCCGATTGTAACCTTGAATCTGAGTGGAACTGGTGGGACGAGAGAGCCGCTCAGATCACCAACGCCAACCCCTGCGAGTCTAGCAGTTGAGACACCAGTGTCTGTCGAGATATCACTTGTCTTAAGAACAGGGTAACCCCTGAAGCCGAAAGGAAGAGACTGTGGCGGTACAACTCCGCGATCAACAGCATCAGATACAACAACGCGGATGTACTTTGACTGATTCTTGTACTTTCCTTCTGTCATCATTCTGCGTTCAGCGTCGACAGTTTCATCGAAGTTGAAGTACTTCTTACGATCTCCGATCCTTGCTGCAACGAAGTTATCTGACTGTGGATTGAGGGTACAATTTGGATACTGCTCAATGACTTTCTGGTTGTCATCTGTGTCATCCCAACTGCGAACGACAACTGTAAACGTTCCAAATGGATTTGCATCATCTGGTGAGCGTCTTACATTTGCGATCGAGATCTTGACCTGATCATTTCCAAAAGCACCGTCATCCAGTGCCTCGAATCTCATGAGATCGTGCTCGATGTTGCCGAATGGCTGAGAGATGATCCATGGAGACCTTGCACGGGAGTATCTCGTGTCAAAGTGACCATAAACGTCTCTGAAGACCATTGACGTATCACCGCTTGTAAGAGAGACAGCACTTGAACCAGATACAATTCCGACCGTTGTTGCAGCTGCAAGCTCTGCGTCAACAGGAAAATCAAGATAGAGCAAGTGTTGCTCTTCAACGAATCTGTCTGGATTTGTGTTCAGTATCTTTGTGTAGTAATCACGAGATGATGGATCAAGTGATGCAGAGAAAATACGTGTTCCTGCTTGACCATCTGTGCTACCAAATGATGATCCCAGCGATGAAGAGATTACAAGCTTGAACTGCCCGTTTACGAGAGTCGCAGCATCATCAAGCGTTGCATCGATTGCACCTACGGCTGACTGATTTCCATCGAGCACTCTTGCACGAGCGCCGGATGGGAAGAGCAATACACCTCTTACAAGGCGCCCTGTTGATGCACCAAACGAATCATTATCAGTGAAGAGAGGATAACCAAGCGATTCGTTTGCTGTAAAAGTGTGATTTGCGACAATGAACTGAACGCATCCCTGGTGACGTGTTTCATTGTGTGCAAGAGTACCTGTGACAACAAATCCAGCAGACTTTACTTGACCCGTGAGAAGTGTTTTCTGAATGTCAGCCGAGAGCTGATTTGCACCTGCCCCAAGGACTCTCTCAAATGTAAGAGCCGGTCTGTACTGAAGAAACTGTTGTGCAGCATACGTTGCTGGCATGTTCTTGTCAACCTGACCGAACAAGTTGATGAATTCATCCTCATTTCCAACCGAAACAGGCACGAAGGCAGGGCCCTTCTGCGATGTACCAATAACAACTGCAGGTGTGCCCGTTGCTGCCCGCGGACGGCGAACAGACAGGTCGATTTCCGACTCATAGAAATCAGGTGAACGGAACGATCTTTCTGTCATTTATTTCTCCGAAGTTCTCGAGATAAGTAGTCACTCCGGAGTCACAAAAGTACAAAACATTTAATTCTTATGTACAATGCTAATTACTGACCCTCGAAGAGGGCGAATGACCGATTCTCCCATTCCACGTTCTACGGTTACAGTACGTTTGAAACGATCTTTGACTGTCTTACCAGTATAAAATCCGGGATCAATCGGATGCCCAGGATCGAACAGCTTTGATCTGTAAGGATGAGTGTCAATATCTCGAGGCTGATCTGCGAGTGAATCAGGATCGATCTCTCGAGAGAGTCCCGCTGTATCATCAACTTCTCCCCCAGATCCAAATGCTACACTAATCGTGCCAGGTACAGTGTAACTCCTCGAGCCAGGGGGTACTCCTGGAGCAGACGATGCTATTACGTACGCAGGAACCTTCAGGGTAAACTTGCACTTGATCATTCTCTCTGATGTGATCTCTGTTCTTATGGGTTCTGGTTCAAATTTTTCATCTGGTGTTGCAATGAACCAGTATCCCTGAGGCGTTGTTACTCTATATCCCCCTTGAGGCAGTCTTGCAGACAGAAGTTGTTCAATGATCTGATTCATGTGAGACGTATACTGGGTCCATACACTCACACTGTACTCGGCTGTATAAAACTGTGGAGATGGTATTGTAATGATCTCAAGTATGTGATCTGATTCGAACGTGGGGTCAGTAATCAGCCTATCTGGGTCATCAGTGCTGTCTGGTTTCACGGGTACTGACTCGGTGAGCTGATAGGGATCATCAGTGCTCTCGTGAGACTTGACATTTTTCTGATTGCTGACATTTCTTGAGTTCACCCAAGCTTGATATCCAGGATCTGTCTTTGCGACTCTCCGTTTGATCACAAGAGCACCGGTCATCTGGTTATGTCCGCGGCCAGTAATATCCTCAGACGGAACCTGCGAGATTCCTGTTCTTTGCAGTGAAAGGAGTGGAAGCATAAGTACTCCACGCTTGTCTCGTATTGCTCCTCCGCGTTTAATGAGAGCCCAGTGCTCACCAGAGGGTACGATCGTTTTGACTCTTTGAGATGACTGAGCATCGCCAACGGAAAGAGCGAGTCTCTTATCAAAGAGATCGTATACTGCACGATCGAGATCTTCTATTCCGCATGAGGGTACGGAACCAGGAGATGATGCGCCCTCATATCCAGATGGAACGCCATCTCCGCCAGCCGTATAACGTGTTGCTGTAAGATCTGTCACATATAAATTAGTCTTCGCCATAGAATGAGTGAGCAGGATTTGAAATTGATCCTGTATCTGCAATCTTTCTCGGACCATCGATTGGAGGATCATATGTTCCGTTTGAAACAAGCTCCCTCTTATCCCCTGTTTCGTCTCCATCAATCTCAGACTCACCGCGCTGCTGTGAGAAATTCCTCTGAATTGCGTCTGTGTCTTCTGGGTAACCACCATATGTTGTAGGCCCAGTAACTGCTCTGAGAAACTGATCTCGTCTTGTACGAGAAGAAGTTATTCTGTAACCGTCAACATGCTCAACTTGTCCATAGATTGGTTTGAGCTGATTCACCTTCAAGATCTCGTAAAATCCATCCCCATACGAGAAGAAGTCTCCTAGAGATATACTGATTCTTTTGTCAACGAGATCCCTTGCATGTACAAGAATTTCAAGCTTTTCTGTAACCTCAGGACCAAAGTCTGTCTGTACCATATCATTCGTAGGAACACCCGCCCGAACATCGATCTTGATCGGATTCTCAGGTACTTTCCTACAAGACTCCCCATAGATTCCACCATCAGCTGACTTTGCATCACTGATTGCATAATACATGATATACTGTCCGATTACGTCCTTCGTAATCTCTTTTGTCCAGTCAGATATGAGATTTTGTTCTCTCTGCGTTATGAAAAGTCTTGCCATATTACTCTCTCACTTAAGGAAAACAGGTTTAGAAAATGGAATGAGCTTCATCTTTCTGAGGAGCTGTTCTGCTGCATCAGCTTCTGTTTCAATCAGCTTTGACTGAGTCAGATTTGATAGCATCTCCTTGAGTTCTGTTACAAGCTTCTCTTTATCCTCTCGAGCGTGAGAGATAAGCTCAGTTCCATCGAGCTTGAGTTCTGCATCAGGAATTGGAACACTATCAAACTTTGAACGTACATGCCCAAGAAGCTCAGTGCAGAGAGCGAGAGTGTACTGTCTGATCCACTGCTTCCCCGGTGAGTTGATTGACCCGTAAGGAAGATTGCTGAATGGCATATTATGGGGACCAGTTACCGATCCAGATATTGAAGAGTCACCATACACAGGCTGCAGTGGGTCTGTGGGTGGTGCAACTCGTACCCAGAGACGTACGTTATAGTATGGAGAAACTCTGTCAGGCACTGGATAGAGTTTGATATTTCCACCCTGAAGCTGATACGTGTAGTGAGACCTACGAACTCTCTGCGCTTCTTCAAGCATTCCGCGGCGAAGAACGTCTTCAAAGACAGGAAGCACATAGAACACTGTTGTATTCACATATGCTTCGTAATTGAACTGATTCGCGAGGAACGACTGAATGTTTGATGTATTGAGAAGTGATCCGAACGCAGTTGATGGATCATAATGATGAATGTCCATCACTCTCATCTTTCCCTTCTTGTTTGCGTCAAGGGAATCGTAAACAAGAGTTCCCTGCGGGTGTAGTTTCAGCTGTGAGTAGATGTTATATGACTGCACTCCAGATTCGAGTTCAATGTATCCTGTGATTGTCTCATACGATCCTCCAACGCCAACTGCATCAGCATACGGTTCAGCAAGACGCATCAAGAAGTCGAGAGATGACCGTGGATATTTGTTTGTCATATCCCCGAGAGATGAGGTCGACTGCCCTAGGACGTTTGTGAGCTGGGACACAATGACATTGTTATTGATATGCTTCCCATACTCAAGACATGCCTCTTCGAAGCATGTCCAGATATCTCGAGAGGTAAGCTCAACAGAGAGGCTCGAATCACCAAGTCGTCTCTTAACGAATGTCACCATTGAGTCAGCCTCTGACTGAAATGACGGTTCAGAGTCGAAGAATCCGAATGCGGTTGGTCTGAGTGTGTTAATGAAGTTTGGCATAACGAGTTAGACTCTATCGCTTTCTCTTGCGCATATGCTGCAGCTGGCGAGGGATGGTGACCGAGTACACGAGAGCCATTCTTCGTATAGAGACACCATGGCTTACCACGTTTTACGTCTGACTTGCGACATCTCTTTACGATCTCTCTTACGAGAGTCTCAATCACATCTTCCACGCTGTTAATTAGAATCGTGAAGCGCTATATCAGAGCAATCGTAGAAAACGAGATATCAAAACTCCACCCACACGAGAAAGGTACTGTCGTGCATACGTCTGCTGGAGATGAGTACGCAGATAAGATCAAGGGAGACATCTACGATATGATCAAGACCTCGTATGCAAAGATTGGAGGCAATGCCACAATCTCTTCGCCAGATGATATCTACTCGCAGTATGATGTCTCTGATGTAATTGACGTTGACAGTGATCCTGAGCCTGACGCTGCCGTTGGATACAAACTAGCTCACGGAAAGAAAATCGCTTACTCTGCTACAGACGGTACTCCTGCTGGCAAGGCTGCTGTCGAACAAATAAAACAGCAATTGCTTAATTCTGAGAACGGATGGTGCGAAGTTTCAGATGCAGTTGCTCATATCTTCATCAACAAGAAAGGATATCGTCCCATTGAAGACGAAACAACTGTACGTAAACTGCTGCCAGGAAAGCAGATCACTTGGCACGGTGAACATCCAGATCCAGTCGTAGCAGCTCGATTTCCAAACACTCACGGCTGGTACACGAGAGTCATTGGTGCAGAGCCTCACACAAAGACTGTGATTGGTAATCCCATAATATAATCAGACAACATCAATAACCTGTCTGAATGCCTTGTACCCGTATGGAATTGACTGCCGAGAAATGTTTGGTACAGCTGGCTTTGTGAGTTTGAGATCGTGTGAGATTGACTCCTGTGGAAGAACGACTTCTGCGATTCCAACTGGACGAGATACACATGGAATTCCCATGAGACCGCACTCTGTCAGTGCTTGAGGGCCTCCCTCGTACCGAGCGCCAATGGGATAGAGATCGAGAGTTGCATAGAGCTCTCTCAGTGTTGACTGATCGGGTTTTTCAAAGTACTTGTAGCGTATCCCTGCGTGCTCGAGCCGAGAGATAATGTATTGTCTCCTCCACCCTGCTAGCACAACGAATGTATCATCTCTTGCAAGTGATTCGATATAATCAGCAACAAGATCAGGACCCTTCTCAAGCTTTGGAGTTCGCAGATCGTGTCCCTCTGTATCTCTTTGAAAGCTTCCAATAGCGTATGCAGATTGTGGTATCTCGTGCTTTTCTCTCATCTCTGATTTGTTCTCTGGATACCAGATCTTCGGATTGCACCAGTATGGAATCACATAAACTGGTTTCTTTGTTCCAACAATCGCTCTGAGTTGCTGAGCAGTATGAACATTGGGAACATGATACGCATGAGTGAAGTGATCTCGTGCTGCAAAGTCATCGTAAGCAGCTCTGTCCATCTTTTCAGGAACCATGTGATGTACTGTCGTCAGCACTCGCTTGCTCTGTAGCAAACCAAGTGGTACACGTCTCCAACACCAGTCTGCAATCAGCCAGATGACATCACACTCTCTAGGGTTGAGCGTCGACATATCTGGATTATCTGAGTGCCACTCACTACAGAATCTATCGACGATCCAATCCTCTTGTGGCGGGAGCAGCCATGCTTTCTTCATGGCTGCAATATATGTTTAACTCTGGTAGAGTATTAACGTAACGTTCCCACGCAGACGAAACACGTCCTGCATATCGTTTTTGCAATTCACGTTCAGAAAGATACGAACGAATTCCACGGTTGAGCATGGGATAAAACTTTTCCCAAAGCTCAGATCCGTTTCTAATCCACTGTCTCGCAAGCGTTTTTGTTGGTTCCGGATTTTCGTCTTTGAACGCAGAAATAAGTCCCGAAATTGCTTGTACACCGTATGCGTTAACCTCTCCGGTTGATCTGAAATACTGTCTCTGACCATCATCGTTTATGTCTTCTGTTGGCACAAGCTGCTTTGGATAACGATAAGCATCTGGATTCGACGGATCTACTGGCTCGAGCTCTCCATAATACTTGCTCGTATCGATTTTAAGATCTGCTTTCATACGCTTTGGCATGCCAGTCGCAGGTCTCATCTGTGTGTCATACGCGTGTACAAGTTCGTGTTTGATAAGATTCTCTCTTGCTCGAACAAGATCTGCAAGTTTTCCGGCTGCGATGAGAGATTTAATTCCCTTCGTTCCAATGTCTTGGTATGCATGCTCTCCAGCATAGACAGTCGCATTTAGCATATTGTTCGTACGCTGAGTATCTTTTCCGATAGAATGAGTTTGCATTGATTTTGCAACTGACTGAGATGACTCATCCCACATATAATCAGTGCAGCCAATGACCATCGCACCAGATTTTTCAACCTGCGATTTCCCTTTTGGCTTCTTCGGAATATACATTCCATCTGGCGGAGGTTCCATGTCATCTCCCATTACGAAGAGAATTTTGAAGTCTCCATCAATGTTCAATTTACTTCCGACGTCCGTCATTCCAAGATCGCTAAGCGTCACATACAGACCCTCAGCCCCGTACGGAATCTTTGCTTTCTTCCACGGAAGTTTACTGGCATCTCCTTGTACTGCTGAAAGAATTCGAGAATAGAATTCGTTTCCGACTTCTTCGTAACGTTCGTCTGAAACTCTCTCAGAGAGAAGGCGTTTTATTGTGTACACAGATTAAATAACGTAATCCGTGTCCAAACGTAGAGCATCTCACGATTCTTTCTCTTTGACACTCCACGAGATCTCTGAAAATGATCTGAGTTCGCAGATAGCTCTCGTTCGTACAAGAACTTGAATCCGACTGCTCGAGCAACTGAGAGCCAATGGATTGCAAACTCTGGAGTCGTATTGATCGCAAACAGTCCACCATGTTTGAGCTTCATAAGTGCCGTCACAACTGTTGGAATGACATATTCAGACTCCCATGAATTTAGAGTAGGATAGTCCTTCCAGCACTGACCGCTTTCATTCCACCACCGCTCTCGGTTGAAATACGGGGGAGATGTAAAGATCGCATCGCAAGACTCATCGTCAATCTCCGGATGAGAGTGTTCAGACCCTCGATGATAAACGTGGGGACAGCCCCCAGGCCAGAGAGTCTCATGAAGCCCGACTAGGTCTCTGTATGTCTCTGTAGCTGGTTCTGTGCAGTGATACGTTCCATGAGAGTACGCTGCTTTGAATGCCAGCATTCTTGCTCCCCAGCCGCCAGAGGGATCCCATACTGTCGGGCATGTAATCTCTCCAACGAGCTCACGCCAGATGTGAACAGCCCATGCAGGTTTGAACCACGAGGGAGCGTGTTTCTGGACAATGAAGCCTCTCTTGATCTCTTCTGGAGTGATATCAAAGATCTCTCGGGTTGCGCCAAGACCGAGACGATATCTGAGGACAGATTCAAGACTCTTTAGATCGCATGATGCTTCATTGAATCCTCCTGCGGTCCTCCAGTAAGATGGCACAGCTTTCCTGAGAAAAGAACTTCCAGCAGAACTGTTAAAAGAGAGATCATCTGCACTGAGGCTTACAAGAGAGTCTGTCAGACTCTCAGATTTCTCGTAACGAGAGAGCCAAGTGTCTCCGTGTAGTTCGATCTCGTCAGCGCAGAGAGACATGAGAGCTGGGAGAACAACACTCTCTTTGATCTCATCAGGAGTTGACTGAGACTCTTCCTTAGAGAAGAGAACGCCAGCTGAGAATGGACGAGACCGTGATTTAATTGTGTTGTGACCATCGCTGTAGTGATATGCTACTGAGATGAGAGATGCGATATCTGTTACTGAGGTGAGATCTGCAGCTTCACTGATTCTAATGAGCTTGAGATCATTTGCAGCGCAGTGAGCATTTTTGACCTGATCTGCTGCGATATTCCAAAGCTGAGGTCGTGACCATTTTTGTTCTTTGTTCAGTCCATGCCAGTAGCTGCCATCATATTCAATGAGATATGAGCAGCCCGATACTGTTAGCTCAAAATCAAAACACTTATAACGGTCTCCGATCTTGATCCATTTACTAGACTTCACAGATTCATGACCAAACAGAGATGAAAGAAATTCTCCAAATTTCTTTTCTCCTTCTGAGGTCCGCTTCATGTCACGTTCTGAATTTGCCTTTGATATCTTAGCACCAAACTCAGGAGTGAAGATTTTTTCTACAAGTTCATCGTGCTGTTCGTCCCAAACTCGTTGTCTCAGCTCGCAGAGACGTTTCTTGTTTTCTGGAATTGCCCAGTACGCTTTGATTGCATCTGAATGTCTTGTACGAGTATCTTCGTTCTCGAATGCAGCTTTGACTCCATCAGAGATCTTCTTTCTTATCTCAGCTCCGCGCTGTTTATAGGTTTCGGCTGCAGTTTTACGAATCTGCGCCCTTCGTTCTGGTGTCATCTCGGGTTGCTTAACGCGGAAGCCAGCCGGGTTGTGACCAGTGATAAAATCATTGTAACGATACAGCGTCTTATGCCAGAGTGTCTCAGTTCCACAGCCACAAGAGCATAGCGCTGTTTGCGACTTCAAATGAAGATCATAGTAAGACTTTGAATCCGTGTTATGCGATCTTGCAAGATGCATCCCAAGAGACTTTCTATTCTTACACTCATATCCACATATTTTGCAGCTTTGGACGGCATCCTCGATTCCATTCATACTTGCACTGTACGATTGGAAGTGCTTAAATACAGAAAAACCGCCATTTCTGGCGGTTCCTCCGAGATCAGACCGTGACCGATCAGGGACCGGTCAACGAGATCAGATGATGTTCATATCGAGAACTGTAACAGTTCCGTAGAAGTCAGATCTGATCATCTTCTTCCCGTAACGTGTCATTACCCCGCGTCTCGGTGTAAAATCTTCCTGGCCATAAAGTGTTGGCGTCATGATCAGTGGAACGTATGGGGCGTAGACGTAGCCTGTCTCGAGAGCAGTGCCTCCCTTGTAGCCAACCAGGATACGGTTGACTGGGAACATTGGATCCTTGTAAACCGTGAAGCGGTTCGAAAGTGTACCAACTGCCTCTGCACCGATCTGGAATGGAGCAGCGATCTGTCCATCACCGTCGATCGAGAGCTTTGGCTTGTACATCACGCTTGCCTCGAAGATCGTGCAAACGTCTGACGAGGTAACGAGGAAGTTTGCAGACCCACGGAGGGTCTTACGGTGAATCGTGTTACCAACGTCAATGACAGTCTCAACGAGGGTCTCGTACCACTCACGAACATTGCCCGTGAACTGTGGTCCGATTGACAGAGAAGAAGCAAGCGAGACTGGCTGGCCGTTCTTCTTGTTAACAAAGCGGCCCGGTGCACGTGACCAGTAGAAGTTTGCACCGTTTGCACCCTGCAGGAGGTCCTGCAGAATCTCGCGGTCAATCTCAAGAGCGATCTGCTGCGAGAGAACCTGAGTGAGCTCCACCTCTGCATCGAGAGAATGGTAAGCGTTCATGTCCTGGCTGAGCTCTGGAGTCCAGCGTGCACGGAGCTTACGAGTTGTCGTTGTGATTGCGATTGACTCGATCTTGATATCAACCTCTGGAATCACTGGCGAGGCAGGAGTTCCGAAGTTCGATTCAAACGAAGGAATCGTGAGGGTTGATCCTGTTCCTGAGTCGACCGTGAGGAGACCTGAAAGGATACCAGAGACCTTTGTTGTTGCACCCAGGACAGGCACAGTACCACCGTTTGAAAGGCGGATTACGAACTGGATGTGCGATCCATTCATCGCGTTCGGAGTGAACGTCGAGCCATCGAAGTCACCACGCTTGTTGAGACGGCGGAGGTTGAGTACCCCCAAACCGGCCTGGAATGACTTACCCCATGCAACTGCAGAGTTCGTTGTTGCGAATGCTGTAATAGCGAGCTGGTCAACATAGTTTACATCGAGGTTTGCAATCTTTGATGTGAGCTCAGAAACCGTGAGGTGCACGAAGGCAAAGTCGAGGGCTCCATCCTGTACAGCTGTTTCGAGCTGTGGATCGAAGTTAACCCAGCGAGCGTTCGAGCCCGTGAAGTCACCGATTGCGGCAACAGTTGTGCCAGTTGACCACACGCCAGCTGCACCAGCAAAGGAGCCAACGAGTGAGGTTGTACCAGATACTGCGGCTGAACCGCTGTGGAGGAGAGTATAGCCAGTGCCAACGAGATCGTATGCACCACCAGCTGTGAGAGAACCTGACTGGATTCCCTTACCAACTGGGTTACCATAGATCGACTGACCTCTGGTATATGTCTCATTCGTTGACGAGCTCGAGAGGTCAACTCCTGCATCGCCACCAACGTTCGAACCGTAGGTGAAGTCGAGATAGAAGATGAGACCGCTTGGCAGTGCCATTGCCTGCATTGAAACAACTTCAGATGAAACGAGTCCACCGAAGATACGACGAACGAGTGGGAACGTTACAGTCGTGATACCCTGGAGCTGACCAGAGTTGGTAAGACCGCCGGCTCCCAGAGAAACCTGGTTTGCCTCGCGGATGAGCTCACCGAGCTGGTTCTGCAGCAGGCGGGCCATTGTCTCGCGCTTGTGGCCATCAAGTCCACGGAGGAGACCGGTCTTTGTCCAGTTCTCAATGAGCTTGTTGTTCTCTTGCCCAACATGGCGTGATTTCACGCCCTTCATCAACTCTTCAATAACAAAATTCTTCATTTTTTTCTCTTGTGATTATGTATCGCGTAACTTCGTTGGCAAGCCGGCAAGCTTGGACCAACGTTGAATTTCATCAGCCTGAGCAGGCTGACGAGGTGCACTAGATGTGACCGGAGCTGAGCTTGAACCCCTTGAACGGGATGCAGACTCATTCAGTCCCTTACGTGTGACGCTCTGTTCAATACTCTCAAACACGAGGGCAACTTCCCTACGTGTCTTTGCCTTATCAAGCTGCTGCATTGCACGGTTGGCTGACTCTTTTGTCAGACCGATACGGAGCAACTTAGAAGCGTAATAGAGCTTCGCATTGTTGAGCTGTGACTCATTCAACTGTGCACGGAGACGCGATTCAGCAATCGTCTCTTTGCCCTGGGTCTGATTCACGCGACCCTCTGCAATGGGCTTCTGCTTCTGGGAGAGCTTCTTCTTCAGAGAATTGAAGCGTCCCTCTGCAAGGCGAGCTGCGGCTTTCTTACCAGCCTTTACAGCAGCTCTGTACATGTCTCTCTGGAATGACATCTCATGGCGGATAGCAGACTCTGACATCATGTCAGCTCCCTCTTCCTGTGTATTGTCATCCTCGTCAGATTCACACTCGAGTGACTCACGGACATCACCCTGGTCGAGCCATGGGTCTCCCTCGTCATCTCCACCGCCGAAGTCATTGAGTACCTCGGCTGGAATCTTCTTCTTTCCTGTCTGGTGAGGGTGACGAGCTCCAGATGGAGTGTTTGGCTTTCCACCCTCTGACATAAGAGCGAGCTCTCTCTTGAGAGCAGACTCGTCTACCTCAAGGACAACGTCTCTCCCACGGGAGCGGGACTCACGTGCTGGTGCCTGTGGGGGAGGAGCTTGTTCGTCATCCTCTTCCTCTTCTCCGCCCATTTCTGGTGCTGGTGGAGCTCCGCCCTCGTCACCACCGGCCTCACCGCCCATGTCGAGATCCTCTGCTCCACCCTCTGGGACTCCCCCTTCGCCACCCTCAGAATCAGTGTCAAGGTCAAGGTCGAGATCATCAGACTCTCCGCCCTCATCGCCCGAGTCCTCATCGGACACAAGCTCTACGCCAACGTCATCAACGTCGACATCGCCAAGACCGCTCAACTTGAGAGTGAGATCTTCTTCACTGATTCTGCTTTTCATTCTAAACGTTTCCTCAATCAGAATTTTATGTGTCTCTTCTAGCCGATTAGCAACATTGCTATCAAACTTGGATTCAACCGCGCAATGATACATATCACGTACACGGGATGAAAGCTCTTTTACAAGATTACGATAGCCATTTGTTGATTTTATTTTTTTACCAGAGTTCAACAGTCTCTGCGCCTCCTCGCGGAGTTCAAAACTTGCGAGCTTGAGATCTGGCTTTGAACTCTCCTTCATCTCTTTGGCAGTCTCGTGAGCTTCCTCATCGAGCTCATCTCCCTCTGATACTGTCTCATCAGAGAGAAGTTCTTTGCCAGATGAGTCTGATTTGTCATCTTTCTCATCATCTGACTCTGAGTCCTTTGACTCATCACTCTCAGAAAGAGACTCACAGAGCTTTGACTTAACAAGCTCTCTGATCTTGGGAGTGACTGTCTCAAGATACTTGCGCTTTGCAATATCCTCGGCCCTGGCCTGGAGACTGCGTACGTCACTGATTACCTCTTCGTAAAGATTTTCCATTTGCTAAGATAGACTTGATATAGTTGTCCTCTGGCTTTGTACCAGGGCGCTGTCCGAAGAGAAGATTTCCTGCTGGAGCAGTTGCTGCATCAGAGATCTGAGTCGATGTTGTCAGCGGATTGACAGCATTCTGAGTCGACGCCTTTACAGTCTTTGCATCGAGAACTTCCTTCAACTCTTTTGGAGTTGCTGGCTGATTTCCATCTGCATCTGGGCTAGCAAGGTTTGGAGTGTAAGGAGAGGATGGCTGATTCACACCACCAGATTTTACCTTCGAAATATCAGGAGCGTCTTTATAATCAAAAGTAATGAGCTCTCCATAGTACTGCTGAGTTGCCTCTTGATCAGCGCCGATTCCCTCTGTCACCATTGAATTTCCCAATGCATTGACAGTGGCATCTGTATACTCTCCCTTGTAGATTGGAGACTCGGTAAACAATGCCGTCAGCAGAGTGCGACTTGATTTGGCTCCATTGCCATATTCGACCTTCACAAACGATGTTTCGTCTGTCTTGCCATGCGGCATGTGTCCCATAGTGGTGATCCCTTCTCTTTACTTGCTCTAATGACAGGCTGTCGAAGATCTTCTGCTTCATCTTCTTGCGGTTTTCTCTGATCTGCTTTACACGCTTGATGAGACGATTCTCTTCGACTTGCATTGCCTTGTAAACATCAATCTTTTTCTCGAGTGTGTCTGCAAGGTCTTCTGCCTCGACCTCCTCTGCGTTAGGAATGTCCTCGACTGCACCCTGCTGAACCATCTTCTTGAGTTCTTGCATAACAATGCGGTCAAGCTGCTCTTGTGTTAGTTTTGCAGTCTTCATATGCTTCACTCAGTAAGTATCACACACCTGCGAATTTACCCATGTCGCCGCCGAAAAGCGATGATGGATCAATATTGAGAGCCGCAATAGAAGCAGCATCTCCCTGCGCAGCGACCATCTCCGTGTACCCTGGAACCATGCTGTAAGGGTCTTTCGAGCTCTGCTGAGGTGACTTTCTACTCTCATTAGCGAATGCAGGATACGCTGATTCTGGGTCAGAGTCGAATGTTGGAATCTGATTCTGTCTCAGTTGAGGCTGTCTCTGATGTTTTGGCAACTGTGTAAGTTCTGCCGTTGAACGTCTTACTGCTGATTCAGCGACTCTAGGAGCCGATGCAGCTCTCTGGACTCTCGGAGCAGGCGCCTGTACAGACTCTGATAGAATCTCAATGAGACACTCTTTGATTATTGCTTTTAGTTCTGCTCGCTTCATTGCAGTACCTTCAAATTTACTTCGTTGAGAGAGATGTAAATGCAATGTCATTCGCAGCACGAAAGATTCTATCTCCACGTGTGAAGTGAGACATGAGAGCCTTTCCAACGAATCTCTTTCCCTCACGGAGAAATGCTCCTGGAGTACTAGGCTCGCTCACAAGATCCCAGCAAATGAGTTGAAAGTCATCCTGAACAATCTGTGTGTCTCCCTGCTTGACTGTCGATCCTACTCCACGAGAGGAGATACCAAGTGTCACTCCGTCTCTCACGAGATCTTGAGCGATTTTTCCAGATGGAGTATTGAGTAGATCAATCACGCCATACACATCTCGCCCTTGGAGCTTCACTTCTCTAACAATGTGAGATACATTTTTGAGAGATACAACAGACTCCTCTGGGTGATCAAGCTCGCCAGTTGCTCTGTTCTCGTTGATGAACTTTTGATAGTTTCTAATCTCTCGTTCAAGGAGTTGTAGTGGGTAGATTCGACCGTTCTGATTGACAGTGTCTGCTCTCTGAATCACACCTCTCAGCGTGATCTTTCCACCCGTTTTGATCGCTTCTTGAATTGACTCCTTGTCATATGAGAATGTCTCATACGTTTCAATCATTCTCTGTGACATCTGATTCCTCTTTCTTTTCGAGTTCCTCGCGGAGTTTGATGTACATCAGGCACCGCATTGCCATCTTGTTTGTATCACGCTCTCCAAGAGACTCTTCGATTACTGTCTTTGCGCGAGTAAGGGATTCCTTCACAAGATCGGTTACATCTGGATCACTGTTGATTGCCTCGTCTATAGCACGTAGTGTCGCTCTGGACTCACTTGTAATCCTCTCCATAATAGTATCAGTGCTATTATCAGAGAGTGCCCAGGATCGAACGAATGACCTCTGTAGAGGCGTCAGCCTCTTCCCGTACCGCTCATTGACCTTATCGACCATGAGTTTGATGAGAACGCGTGCAGGAGGAGCGCTCTCATTTACTGGCATGAGATCCTCGTCTTTCTTAATGACAGGAGCAGTCATTCTGTTCACAATCGTCTGTTCAAGACGCATTCTCTCAGAGAGTGGAAGTCTTGAATCGCCTGACCACTCTCTAACGAGCATGTAAGCAGACGCATAAGCGCGGTATCTCTCTGGATCGAATTGCTGTTCGTAGAGTTTTGCGTACTCCTTTTCACCGAAGAGTTTCTTCATGCTAGAAACAAGGCTGTCAATCTCTCTTGCGAGCTTCACTCTTGAAACTCCTTGTGTACGAGAGCAAGCTTCTGATATTGCACGGGCTGCAATCGCTTCTGATGATACATTCTCATTAACAAGAGCGTCAATGAGTCTGAACTCTTTCTGAATCAGTGAAGACTTTCCATAGTGACGTTTGATCACGTCAAGAATTTTTCCCGCTGTGTCAGTGTCGCCGTTCACAACTCTCTTTGACATTTCGCCAATCAGAATATCGTAACTCAGGCCAACATTTCTAAATTTGTTGTGTTTCATGCAGACTCCGTATTAGACGTCATCATCAATATCTACATCGAGCTCGATGTTAGATTCCTCAGTAAGGAGGCCATCAGTCTTTTTAGACTCGTATTTAAGACCCGCAAGACAACTCAAGAGATACGGGCTGAGTGAGGGACGAACTGTAGTGTACTTCTGAGTTGATTTCTTCTCAGCATCGCCTAGATCAAGTCCTTCTGTTATTGATTCAATGTTGAGCTTTGCAAACGATCTCAGCGATTTTGAATCAGTTGGATCTGAGAGAGCTTGATCACGGTGGCTCAGTGATGCCATGAAGTCCGGTTCAGAGAGCGCAACGGATCCCGTCCTGCGCTTTCTTTTCTGACGACGATGATACTTTTGCTGTACAGAATTTTCAGAGTCTGCTCTACCCTCTCTGCGGAGTGGTCTGATTGCTCCTGATCGTTTGATTGGAAGTTCATCTCCCGATGTAAGAAGCTCTTTTTCGTCTTCTTCATCAGGATCATCCGAAGCATTTACTTCCTCTGGTTCGCCCTCACCAGGTGGCCCGAGATCTGGCGTTTGTCCTCCACCGCCGGCTCCACCAGCCTCTAGACCAGAAGCAGCAGCGTCGAGACCTGTTGCCTCTCCTCCGGGCGGAGCTCCGCCTCCACCGCCTCCAAGTCCTCCACCGCCCAGGCCAGCATCGAATCCACCTCCACCGCCTCCGCCTCCACCGCCAGCTCCGCCGAAGTCATCCTCTCCGCCTCCCACACCTGGAGTGCCACCAGACAGTTTCGAGGCGTAGTTTTCGAGCTCGATTGAACGTCTCTTATCTCTATACTTTCCAAGTTCAATCTCCGCTATCTCATCGTCTGTCATTCCAAAGATCTGACGACGGAGGAAGTCCTGATTGAACAGATCTTGCGGTGTTGCAGATGCAATTTCGAATCGTGACCTATAGAGTTCGAGTTTCTGCTGTTCAGCGACAGTGGAAGGATTCGGAAGCCTCAGCGTAAAATTCGTAAGATCTTCGCCAACGAACCCGTGCGCGAACAAGTGAATGACGGCAATCTTGTTCAATTCTGCGATTACAGTGCGTTGAATTGCAGAAATTGAACGAGAAAATCTCACGTCTTCCTGCGCCAGGGTCGCCTTTGAGCTATTGTGGACTTGCACTCCAGCGGAGGTTAGAAAGTTATGAAATTCTTCGATTTCAAGATCGAAAACTTCAACTGGTGCGTCGCATTCAATCTTAGCTACACCGAAAACTTTGTGATTGCGAAGAATATGATCCTTCGCAAAATCACGCCATCTCGAATATCCGTTTTCTTTCAGCAGTCTATCAAGATAACGTTCTCCGAACGGAGCTCCGGTTCCCATGTAGAAATGGGACTTCTCAGTAACTCCGTTTTCGCGACAGTATTGAATAAAACTTTCGAGAGTCCAATGACTGTATTTCTTGTTAACCCAGTGATTCTCACCGGAGAGTTTTGCCTTGACGTCCGGGCGATTTACAATTTCTTTATTTTGCTTTGATTTGAAGTTGTAATATGCAGGATCGCTCCATCTTGAAAGCATGTTCTCGTGCGCGATTTGCTTCAATTCATCGCTCTTTACCCACTGCGTCATCTTGCTTGTTGGATCAGCGTGCTGAGCTTTCATCTGTGCTGATTTCTTTGCACGGTGCCCGGGACCAGCAAGAGCAGCAAGACGAATTGGCTCTCTCTTTGCAACAACATCCGGACGGAAGAGAGTCTCATTGAGATTTTGAGAGTGAAGCTTCCTGTGCTCGTACCATGTCATCTCTCTCAGGTTCTCTGGTGAGTTATCTGACTTGTTGAAATTGACATGGTGTAGTACTCTCATCTTTGACACAGAGTGAACTCCGTGTGAGTACGATTCGTTGACAACCTTATGGGTGTACTTCCACTCACCTGCTTGCCAGATCATCTCGTAGCCGTCCAAAAGATCGCCATCACTCTTTGATGAGACTCTTCTGTACACTGGCATCAGTGAATCACCAGCTGAGAGTTCATCTGCTCTCTTGTACGTTCCATCCCTCATCATGAAAGGATGATTTGGAGTACACTTGATGACTTCTCCGTTATCAATCACAACTCCGAGCAGATCGCGCGTTTCTTTCGTCTTCCATGCAGAGAGTATCTTTCCTGGATGCACAGAGCCATCTGCTTTGCATGAGTAGACCCAGTTCTGTTTTCCTGCAGAGTGTTCCGCTGCAAGTTCTCTCATTGAGAGAGTACGGCCATCAAGAAGAGGAATGAGAGTGTCACCAGTAAGACAGAGCGCTTCGTCGAAGCCAAGATACGCCTTCGGAACACCGAGCGCAGAGAAAAGCTTGCTCTGCATATACTTCACGTCATCAACTGCCGCAGCGTTCTGTCCCCCTGCGAGAGTCTCTATCTTCGTTCCTGTATCTCCCCCGCGAACAGGAAGAACGTAATCCTCTTCAATCGAAACAGGATTATAACGCTGATCAATACGTCCCGTTGCGGAGTCAATTACTGGCGCTGATTTGAAGTTTGACTTTGCTTGTTCAATGTACGCAGGAACTGCTTCCTCGGGTAGAGCTCCGACATCGAAGTAGAAAACTCGTCTTTCAGGAGCTCTCACAATGCGATACACGAGCATTGCGTCCTCTAGTAGAACAAGCTGTCTCCAGATTTTTCTTGCACCATCAAGAACAGACGTTCCATACGGAAGGAACGCGTCATTTCCGAGGAGTCTGATATGACACATCTCCCAGTTTTCTAGTGTTCTTGCGGCTGACATCCATTTGAAACGTACAGCCATTGGGTTCTTCGGATCGTAGTGATCCTCTCTCTCCACATCGTTTACTGGGAGAGGAAATGCAGAAGTTACACCGTACTCTGGATGTACATCGAGAACAATGTACTGATCTCCGTATTTTGCTGCATTCCTTATCCAAGGCTTGAGATTAAACTCAACGTTTAGAACGTCATAGAAAAGATTTTCAAGTATGTCTTGAATCTTTGTATTGTCTGAGTAAACATGTAGCGTTCGTCCCTTTTCATCCTGCGAGCATGACTCGTCAGCATAGATGTTCAGTGCCGTTGCAATCTCTGGCATTGATTCCATCTCAATGAAGTCTTGATATCTGAACGATCTCTCTGCAGCTGCGTATGCAGCTGAGTTGAGAGCGTGATACGTTGGAGTTGACGACTTAAAGAACAACGAGCCCTGTGCGGGCTGATATGTCATTACTGGCGTGTCTTGACCGCTGATCTTCTTTCGAATGATCGGGCCGGATCTGAATAGCCTCGTAAGACGAGAGAACAGATCTGTTTTTGTTTCGTTAGACTTTGCCACTGTAAATAATTTACTACAGTGGCAGAATTTAGTTACAAAACGTAATCTTTTTTGAACTTGTGACTGTTCTGATCGAGGTTTCATGATGTACATGCTTGGATTGTGGAGAATGTGCTCGAGTTTCTCCTTCAGCCCGTCGACCTCTGGTTTGAGAGCATGAATGAGACCCGGCGAGTCTGATGCTTTCTGTTCAAAAGTTTGAATTGCCTTGTAGAGAATGCTTGCAAGATTCGTTACGACTTTGATTCCGTTGTAATCGACATCTTCTGTCAAGTACTTTCGAACAATCGAACGAAGCTGATTTTCAGTGATTGAAACTTTCATCGTTATTACCTAAGTAGCCATCCCCAGTGATGCCCACCAATCGTTTTTGGCGGAGCTGACTGACGCGGAGCTGTCCACATTGCTCCGGCTCTTGCAATCTGAGCATCGATCGATTGCATTGTGTTCTTTCTCACGGTTGCATATTTCAGCAAGTTTGCGCTATCATATGTTACTTTCCCATCTCTCGTTCCGTATAGCTGATCATGTAGCCAGCACGCTATGGCCAGAGACATCACGAGGTCATCATTCTTGTTGGCAAGTGCTTGTGGCTTTGAACCTATCCACACGAATGTTTTGAGCTCATCCAGGGTACGAGCAGAGTGAACCTTGAGCTTGTTATTTCTTATCATCTCCTCTAGTTTTGAGACGATAATGCTTCTGTTATTTTTGTGAGTTGAGATTCCTGGGATCGCTCCATCTACGGGCTCTTTCTGGCCCCGAGAACCCTGCTTCAACCACTTGTCCTCATAGTGTATTGACGGATATTTTGAATCTCTCAGTCGCATTGCCGTCGCGTAACCAAAGCTATTATGTTCAGGACACGCTAGCGCTGAGTTGTATTTCAGGCCATACTCAACTAGCAAGTCTCCGAACATATCAGGTGCAAGCTTTCCCTTGTACTCTGCAACGACCTCGCAGTCATCAACGTCAATAATATGGAATGTCGAGCAGTCAGCAGAGTCTCCTCTTGCAACGTCTGCTGACATGATATAACCTCGACCAGGCTCTGGTCGCTTCCATACCCATACACCCATATCTCTTCCCTCTTTTGAGATTGGCTGTGAGATCATATCTCTCACTTTCTCCATCTCTTCTATCTGAAGGAACGTATCACCAGATGATATGAAGTCGCACAAGAACTCCTGAGCCATCTGTTTTCGAGTCATGTTTGCTGACTCTTTTTCAAACCACTTTTGATCGTGCTCTGGATGAACGTTCCACGGTAGTTCGAGACACTTGAATCCGTTTGTGCCTGCAACAGACTCGCTATAAAGAGTATGAAATTGATTTCCTATACCCTTTGGAGTCGAAATTACGATAGCAGATCCACCTTCTGAGAGTGTTGGATACGTTGCGGTCCAGATCTCTTCGAACTTTTTGATGATGGCTGCTTCGTCAACGATTAGTAGAGACAGCGCCTCTGAACGGCCTGCATCTTCTGTCGTCGCTACGGCCTTCACCACAGAGCCATTTGTTAGCTCAAACATTTCTGCAGTCGTAGATTTGATCTGTGCAATCTTTACGTAATCTGAGAGTTTCTCATACGCGTATTTCACTTTCCTTAGAAAGTTCTTTGCAACACGTCCCTTGTTTGCGATTACCATGATGTTCTTATCACGGTGAAACAGCATGTACCACAGCACGTACGCTGCTGTTACAGTTGAAAGGCCAAGCTGACGAGACTTGACAACAATGGAGAAACGATTATCTTTAAAGAGATTGACGCACTGATCTTGAAATCTGTACGTTTTGAACGGCAAGGAACCACGAGTCGGGTGTTGAATCTTTACATGCGCATTCATAAAATGCACAGGATCTTTTCCACACCTTACGATCTCTTGAAACCTTGGAGATATTGTAGACATAACTCTTTGATTTCAAAGCACTCGCAGTATCTCAACAACGCAGTTCGTTTGAGATTGAATTTTGATGCGTCAATGATGTCCATGTACAGCGTACCGGGACCCATTGACTTCAATGAGACTGACTTACCGTACTCATCCTTAAACTCTGAGCGGAGACGAGTCATGTACTTTCCCATGACTGTCTTAGCTTCTCCCTCTTCCTTTTTGCGAGTGAGGATGAGTTCTTTATCTGTTCCACAGTTGAACACAATCGTGTAGATCACCTTTAGCGTATTTCCGCCAACGCTACACTTGATGCTCGAACCGTTATTAAACGAAGAAGATTTCCCCCAAGAAGTATCGACGAGAGCGGCTACTAGCTCTGCATTCTTTTTGTTATCTGTGTCCACATATATAATTTAGACACTTTTCTCGCATTTGCGCTTGGAGATGTATTCTTTCCATACCTCAGGATCGACAATGGCATTCAGTTTTTGTTTCTCTGAACTTTTTATCTCTCTATAGAATACAGACACGCATGTACCGCAAGCACCGTACTGTTCGTAGCATCGAAAGTCGTACTGATCCCTAGCTGCATAACCGCAGTGCTCACAGAACACCGTCTGACACACTGGAGCATTTACGTAATGAACAGTAATGTCGCCGTATCTCTTCTTCTCAACGATGGCGGGCATGATCAAGTATAGCTCACGTAAGAGTCTTTTTCATTCTTCGAGATCTCAATGCAACTATCAACAGCGTCCTTCATTTGCTCAACGTGAGATACAACAATCAGAAATCTGAATCGTGTTGCAATTGAACGAAGTAGTCTTATGCAGGCTTCAACGCCAGCAGGGTCAAGTGTTCCAAATCCTTCATCGATCACCATGAAATCAGGCTTTGGAAGAACAGAAATTCCATGCAGCACTGTTCTAATTGCAATCGATGCGATCGTTCTCTCCATACCAGAACTGAGCTCGATCACTCTACGAGAGTCGCCGTAATTGATGTAGATCTCAAGTGAGTTAGTATCACCGTCTGCTTCGAGATCAATAGTAAAATCAACAATTCCGGCCAAGAGATTCGAGATCTCCGCATTCACGTGAGGAAGTTTCTCTCTGATTAGAAGCGATGGTACTCCTTTCTTAGAGAAAGCTTTGCTTACGTACTCCTTGAGTGTAAGCTGCTTCATAAGAGGCTCTTTTTTCGAGTACTCGTTTGTGAGCTGTTCTAGCTTTGCCTCAGCCCTTCCCAACTCTCTTTGCGCAGATGAATGTCGCGCTTTTGCAAGCTTCACAGCTTCTTGCATCTTCGACATTGTTTGACTGACAGCGTGTGTGTCTTGTGAGTCAGAAACATCTCCAAGTAGCTCGAGCTCTTTTTGAATTCCTGTCAGCTTAGCGCGCAGAGATTCGATCCGAATATGATTCGAATCGGCAGTACGTTCTGCCGTGAGAAGCTTGCTTTTTAGATTATCGTGCTCCTTCAAAAGAATAACAGGATCTCCGCCAGGCGCAGGGATTTCCAACGTCTTGATAAGAGCAACAATTTTTGAGTGTTCGTCGCCAAAATCTTTATTCGCTTGCTGTGCAGCGTCTTTAATGAACTGACAGCTTGCATATTCACCATTTCCTCCGCATGGTACCTGTTTCAATCTGATTTTAGACTTCGTAGCTGAATCAATCGCAGATTCGACAGATCTGAGATCACTACGTGCAGATTGAAGCTGAGATTTTCTGTTCTGCTCAGAGACAAGCCGCTCAAGAAGATTTTCGACATTGATGCTTCCCATCTCTTTCTTTTTCTGCTCGATTGCAGAGAGAAGATTTGCTAGGGAAGCTTCTTGTGATTCGATCATTCCTTTGAGAGATGCATAATCTGCAGTAAGACTTGCATGCTTTGCTTTCTTTAGCTCTAGAGCGACAATATCACCGAGCTCAGATTTCGTTCTCTCTACGAAATCACTATACTCACGCTCAAGTTGAGATACATGTACTGCCTCTGAGCTCACATCTGAGTGAGACTGTGTAACAAGATCAGATGTCTCAACAATCTCTTGTGCAACTTTGAACGTATCGTAATTTCCGATCTGCATCTTCAATCTCGTACACTCAGATTTAAGTGTCTCGTGAAGCCTGTCAAAGTATCCAAGATCAAGGTATCTCGAAAGGTATGACCACCTTGCAGTACTACCGTCTTTTATGAGCTTTGAGATATCATCTTGCGTAGAAACAGACGTCGTAAGAAAATCGTCCTGAGTACCGATCAGAAGTCTTATCATTCTATCGGTATCAGATCTCTGTTCACCAGTCAGCTGTGTCTCAATTCCGTCCTTGTAGTGATGTACATCGACCTTTGTCGGGGCGCCAACAAGTCCTTTCTTTTCTGAGAAGATCTTTGTCGTTACACGAGAGATTACGAGCTCGTCCGCATCGTTGAGTTTGAGCTTTGTTGTTACATCACAACTCGATTTTCTTATGTTCACAATGTGAGCATTTTTGACAGAACCTCTGTCTGTGCCATTGTACAGCGCGTAGATGAGAGTACCAATAATCGAAGACTTGCCGGCTCTGTTGGGTGCAAACAGTCCAACAAGACCGGTTAGTTTACTGAAGTCAATCTTGTTGTCTTCTCCATATCCAAACGTATTGTTGAACACAAGATCGTTAATCGTCCACGTCATCCCAATTGGAGAATCGCTAACTGTGATGAGAGACTGCGCAGACTTGATAGTATTTACGAGATCTTCTTTCAGAAAATCCGATCTCTCGTACTCAGTGACAAGATCTGCTAGCGTATTTGCGTCTCTGTAGTTGACACGGTTGAGTTTTGTAACAACTGATTTTTGTTGTACACTCTCTTTTGCAGACTTAAAAGTAATCTCGATGGGATCAGCAACATGCTTCACAAGAGAAGCAATCTGACGAGCATTGTCTCCAACTGTGATCTTGTCGATTCTAAAACGAGATTTCTTGGGATACTTCTTCACCTCATCGACGAACGATGACTCATCTCCTGTCCATGGAATCGTAACATACGGATGATCATTCTTGATCTTGTGAAACTGACAAGTCCATTCAGTCTTTGACTTGATATCCCACAGCAAGAAGCCATGATCTTCAACATCTTCACCGTAGTTCTGCTGAACTGTGCTTCCTGGATACGCAATCCATGGCATTGACGTGCCATCTTCACTTTCTTTGTACCCAAGGAATTGCTGTTTGTGAATGTCACCGAGAAGTGCAATGTCATACTCAGCAAAGAAAACAGTGTCAACTTCTCCGTGCATTGTGATGCCTGTCTCAAGACGACAGCCACTCACGGCGCCGTGGTAACATGCAATATTGAATGCAGAATCCTGAGGGCTAACGTCTCCCCACGATTTTTGATCGAAGAGACTGAAGACACACCAGTTGACAGGCGTACCATCCTCAAGAATAAAATCTGCGCTGTACACACCAGAGTTTTTGTAGAGATCGACATTCTTTTTTGAATTCTTGATAATGTCGACGATTGGCGTTACAGCATCGAGACGACTGAAATTTGAAAGATTTCCATCATGATTTCCAAGAATCATGACAACGGGTGCACAATCAGAGAGCTTGTTAATCCACTCAGCTAGCTCACGGATATACTCTGGTGAGATACCAGCAGTTTTTGTGTGAAAGATGTCTCCACCGACAAAGATACGGTCAACATTGAGTCTCTTTGCTTCTGCGCACACTCTATCGAACACGGTTCTGTACTCATCATGCCGACTTTGACCACGAAAGTGTACATCTGCAATGTGCAAAATCTTCATTGTCTTCTCAGATTCTATTAATCTTTTTTCGTTTTTACTTCATCAAACGTTGCTTCATCTCATCGAACCCGAATGCGTGTGGCTTTGATGAGAGTATAGCATTTTCTATTTCTTCTTGACGACCTGTCATCTCGCCGAGATCATCGTATTTCTCGCTAATCTTCGACCAGTCAATCGTTCTTACCGAGACGCCATAATCGGTGAGATCGGTTGCAATCTTTTTTGTTTTGTGCTGAGCATTTCTGTCATAGAGAATGCACACTCGCGCTCCGTGTGCAACCAATGAACAAAAAAGAGCATGATTCGGAGAAAGATTCGATCCAAGTGTTGAAACAGAATTTCTTCGACCGAGAGCCATTGCATCAAACGGACCCTCTACCATTAGAATCTCTGATTTCCAATCAATGTGCATCTCTCGAAATATGATCGTGTCTGCATCGAGATTTGCATTGAAATACCTTCTTGATTTATTCTTATCGAGAGTCGTACGTGCAGTGTAGTAATTCAGCTCAAAATTTTGATCATATGAGGGAATAACGACAGCATAGCGATAGTCGACAGCTTGCATTGTCGGAGTACCATATTTCAAACAAAAATATGCTGCAGTGTCAAGACCTATCCCGCGTTTCTTGAGATAGCTGTGAACCCACTTGCCACTCTCGTCAAGCGAATCGTTCAAAACATCAAGTGTATAGTTTCTAAGACCGTACGGCAACTTTAGTTGCTTCTGTGCAGAGTCACTCTCAATGTCATCACTCTGTGCAAGAGTGAATTTCTTTCCTGAGAATGATGAGTATGCGGTAAGATCATCCTTCGTACCGACTTTGAAGATAAGTGGTGCAAGCGATCTCGCGCGCCAGCCACAGACCCAACAGTGATTTTTGTGAGTCTCAACGTTTATGCTCAGCTTCTTCTTTGAAGAACCAGAACAAGCCGGCATTGGACACTTTACTACAATCTCTTTTCCACCAGAGCCGATTTGAGATTGGCCAAACAGCCTCTCGACAAATGTTATAAGCTCAGATGCTGTGTGCACAGTTCATATTCACACTTCATTTGACTGTTTACATCCCGCAATGGCTATGACGCATGAGTCCATTTCGTCGTACCAATTCTTCTTGATACCCTTTTGACCGCATTTGAGAATTTCATTCTCTTCTAGAATTGCCGCTGCTTCTTGACCCCAGCTGATTCTATTACCCCACTGAGAGAGTCCCCACCTGAATACGAGCTCTTTTTCTTTTTCATCAGGATATCTTACTGAGTAATATTTTCTCTTGTACCCGACGAGCTTTCTTGCAGTCGCAACATTCATTCTTGTTGGGTACAAATCGAACTCTTGAGATGTAATCCAGCAAACGATTCCGTTAAATTGCTGAAGCAAGCTGATTGTATCTGAGCTCGAGCGGCCAGCAGAGAATGATTTGAATGCTTCTTCAACGGATATTTTTTTAATTCGTAGGCGATTCTGAGTAAAGTGCTCTTTCAACTGTCTGATTGTATCTTGATACTTTTTTGATTTGTCCCATATTGTTGGAAGCTTGTTCGTTTGCAAGATCAAGCTATCTGTACTCAATATCTCACCTGAGCATGTTACACAAGAGATACCAACAATCGAAGTTGATATATCGAGACCCAGTACACAATCAAGCAGTGTATCAGACACCATGACACATTATACTCAAGTCAACGTCAGTGACAATGAGGTATGTGCATCCTCGAGCAATACACCAATCCCTCGCGGCAATCGCCTTCCTGATATTTTTTGGCTTGATCATGTGCTTGAGAGGTTTTATCTCAACGACAACAACACCGTGCTGAGTTTGCACGATGAAATCAGGCCAGTACCATCTTATTTTACGTCCCCTCCCATACGGGATACAGATTTGCTCGTAAGCAAATCTCAGCACGCGGGGATCTGAATTAAGATAATCGATATATTTTCGTTCAAGATCTGATCTATAAGCTACAACAGAGTCGAAGATGAGTTTTGCTGACTCTGTTATGCCTGTAATAGGGCCATGTCTTCTGGATCGCCGAAGCCGTCGTCCTCTTCGTGCTGCATGTCTGGGGTTGGGGCCATTTCTTCCATTGGATCCTGCATTTCGTCCTCCATTTGAAGTCCCTCTTCCTCGAGTTCTCCCAGCACGTCCATTCCCTCCTCCTGAGGCGGCGCCATGTCCATTGACTCCCTCACATACTTCTTGATCATTACGCGGAGTTCTGAGAGCTTGATTTTCTTCTTTGAGCTTGCCATGTGACATTATAAATAATACGCTCAGATGTCAATCTTAGCACGTAGTAGGTACTGATCGCCCATTCTTTTCAAAATCGGCTGAGCGTACGATACTTTCGCGATTACATTCAGATTTTCATCATGCAACTGCATTGAAGATATCCACACGTGACCTTGTTTTGCATCGGGTGATGCAATGTCATCAACTGAATTTGTCCAACTTGGATTCGATGAAGAGTTTGCGGCGAGCGAAGATACCAAAGCGTCAACTTTGATTGTATGATTCGTTCTGTGCCCCTTGAATTTTACAGTATAACCATCTTTTCCAAACAGTGCTAGGCTAGGATGTCTCACAACTGCAAGACCTTCATTATAAAAGATTGAACCTACTGTATTTGTAATAGCAGGTACAGAAGTTGTGTCAGATCGATAGAGCCCTCCGAAGCCGTCGTCTCTCAGTGTGATTGAGTTCGACAAGCCGCTTGTACCAGTCGGAATGAGATCGACTGCTTCAAACGTACCTGGAAGAATCTGTTCTCCATAATACGCAGTGCTAATGTCGAAAATTGTGATTTCATTCGAGCTATTATCTCCTGTTCTCTGAAGAACAGTTGGCAATCTTGTTGATGTTGAGCGGGCATCCTCGGGTGTTGACGGATTTACAGCGAGTTGAAATCTTGTATCTGAACTCTTGAATGCGGGATTGATGGAGCCTGATGGAATGATGTCATTCAAGTTTGTCCAATCGAGCGATTCGATTCCAAGATTATCTGCATTCCTCTCGCTTGTGTAAGAGGAGTATCTACTGTAGTCCCTGTAGAACGTACCATCATCGCATGGAAGAATGAGATTATTTCTCCTCCTGTTCGTTGGCACTGTGTACAGATGATCATTTGCAGAGATTGTGAGCGGAGATGAAGAATAGCTTGCCGACATCTCTTGAAGACGAGGGAAGTTATTATTCGCAAAATCGTACAACCAGTTCTCGGCGTTAACACTGAGGCCCCCTACTCCGAATGAAAGCTCGCCGGCAAATGGCATCTCGTCTGCACCGTCTACTGACTGGAAGGGCGTAATAAGAATTCCGCCACTAAGTCCAACATAACTGCGTGTTGGCGCAGTTGACGTAAAGAGAACTGGTACATCGAACGCAAGATCAGTTGCATCAGAGTCTCTGTAAATCCGCATATCGTGAACCTCTGCACGTAGCGGGTGCCTAAACGAGAATCTGCTTGGTCCTTCAAACCCTGTGCTGTCGACTATAGTGTATGTGCCATCTCTTGTTGATGGATCTGTAGCAAACCACAGCGATGTCAGATTGTCACCAGAGAGGTTTGAGTTAACTCCTTCATAGTAGTTACCAACGAATAGTACGTCACCATCTCCAGGCCCTGCTATGTGTCTGTAGGCAACAGAATCAAGTGGTACAGCATAGTTACCTCTGTTCTCGCCGTCGATCACAAAGCTCCCAGTAGAATCGTTCTCATTTCTCTGCCATTTGATCTGGCATCGATGCCACTTACTGACCTCGAGAGAGTTATCGTCTGATAGCCATGTATATCCTGTCGGGGATGACACTGCGCTTGGAGACGTGTCAGCAGAACCGCTAAGCTGCAGCAGCAGTCTGAATCCCACCGGCGCTCCCCTTGCATCTCTTGCAGATCCGCTAACAATTGATACTGCATAGCTTGATGACATATGAAACAGAGTACCAGCCTTATACTCTGTGTCTCCATCAAGCGGTCGTTTCACTTTTATTGAAAAATCGAAATTGAATCCCGACATTACAGTGTATACGCCGCCAACAATATCAGATGGCAGCGCGCTGTCAGGAATGTTTGGATACATGAGAACTGGCTGCTCTCCGCTTCCAGTTGAATAGAAGTTGATGCAGTCATAATTCGATACGCCCCAGTGGTGCTGCCTGTGCACAGCATTATTTTTCTGAAGGAGACTGCGAACAATTCTCTTTGCAACGTGAGTCTTATCGAAGTTGAATCCAGGACGAAACCGTACAATCTCAATCTTACGAGACTGCAATGGGTCGACTTGCAGTCTCTCAATCTCAGACATGTACTGTCTCATACGCATGAAGCCACCAACTCCCGTGGAAACAGCAGACTTTGCTTGTTTCAGGATTCCATCGAGAGTTGTATCAGTATAGCTTCCTGTTGCACCTGCGATTCTTGACTTTATGATTGGGCTTACTCTACCTCTCAACGATACAGCGCCAGATGTTCCAACCGTACCAGATGTGTACTGAGTGAGCGGTTTGAACACTACTGAGTGAGTTGTTACATCATCTCGTGTAAGAGGTATGTACACTTTATCTCCACATCAGTAATCGAGTCGCACTCTAATTGACGCATCTCGCTCTGGATTCTTCTCTAGAGGACGTGAGAGCTTTCCGACTGCAAGAAGTGTATCGTCTGGTCCAAATAGCCCAACCGTCGTAATAAACGAGAATGCTTGCTGTGAGTCCTCTTGACCCTCGTCAATCACAACAATTCTACTATCACTGTCTGTATACGTTGGATTTGAAGAGTAATTGAACTCTCCTGCCTCTGCTCTACAGAAAATGAGCGTTGAATTGATAGACGTTTGATTCTGGAATGTAATCGAAGCATTTGATCCGGATCCAAAATGTGATCCGCAGATATGATCAATGACGTTGTCGATTGAACCTGATACGACAAAGTCAGGAATCATCTTCGCATTTGGATTTTCTGACTTATACGTTCCGATTCCGGTGATTCCAGCTGCATTTACAGCGTCAATTGTTCCGCTGGCATGCTGTGTTCCTGACAGAATCTTGTTCATGTCAAGAACGACGATACCTCTATCGTAGAAGATATTTCCAACGTAGCGAGTTGAATTTGTCGCATCGATGAGATTTCCAACCTGACCCCCGAACGTCGTAAGTTTCGTTGTCGTAGAAGCAACGTCAGTGTAGATCGTGCTGCCAGAAAGAGACGTTGTATATAGATTTGGAGCATTCGATGGAGAACTTGCAGACTGGTAGTACTGCATTGCGAATGTCTCACGTGCAATTTGATCACGTGAGAAGAGCCTCTTGAATGAGATAATCAGAGCAGTATCGATTCTGTTTGTCTGATCACTGCTGTCAAAAGGAGCAGTAAAGTATGCATCAGAGTCACCAAGAAGAGTACTTGCAAACTGTTGATACATCTGCATCTTCTCTCTCATCATGAGAGATGATGACGGAAAGATTGGCTTTCCTGCAGAATCTTCGCTAATCTTTGAAGACGATACAACAGAGCTATTTGGGTAAATTCCGAATGTGATATCAAAGATGCCATTCGCTGTTTGATATCCGAAATTTTGATCATAAACCGTCTGCCAAAGCGATGATGTAACGCCTGGTCCAACTCCGCCAGTCACGAAGTGCTGGTACTTCTTACGCGAAACAGATCCGCTGATATCCTCTCTTGGAATATCAACAATCTGATTCATAAAAGTACGAGATGTTTTGATATCTCCAGGAGCTAGCTCTTTGTATGTCGACATTACTGTAAGATTCCCTTTACGATGTTGATTCTAAACTCTTTTGTTGCTCCAGATTGCAATCCGACAACTTTTGCGTATGTCGATATCACATTTTTATCTGAAACCGTACCGTACACACTAAACTGAGCGTTTGTGATCGACTTAACAGAAAGAGTAAACTGAAGTGTCGAACCCTGGAATGCATTCTCTCCTGCTGAACGTGGCAAGATATATTTCGCTGTCTGACGTGAGTCGATCGAATCAGGTGTTCTACGGAAGATACCAAGGAACAGATTTGAGATCTCAACACTAAAGTTTTGATCTCGTAGCTCAACGTCAATCGTCTGCTCATCCTGAATCGTCTGCTCGATCGAGATCTTTGCTGTTCTCTGTCTAAGAGATCCCAGTGAAACAATGTTTGACGTGCCGTTCACGTTTGAGTCTCCTGATAGAGAAAACGTCGGAAGTCTCACAAGATTTGGGTTACTAACAGTGATCAACCGATTCTTAAATGCCTGAGCAGATGTTGTTATCGCTTCAAAGATTGGAGTGTTCTTCTCGATCTTTTCTCTTCCAACTGACCTGCCGTATTTTTTGATGATTGAATAGTCGACCTCATCATCTCCGAATGCAAATTTTTGTATCTTGAAACTTCCATCGTTTGCAGCGATCAGAGCCCTGCCAGCATCAGTGAGTACTGCATCGAGGATCGGATTGTTCGTTGAGTTGTCTATCAGTCCCATGTAGCTATGATAAGATAGTTTGCTATCTCGAATTGTAATTTGCGCTGTACGACATCTTTTAGAGTTATCTTTACATCTGCAGTCTTTTGCACGTCAGTATTAACGAAAGACAGTACGTATGATGCTCCGTTCGCCAATGTTGACCATGCATTCAGATCATGTCCCTGAACATCGGTAACCTTTGAAACCTTCGGGCAAAAATAAAGATTGAAGCTTCCCTTTTTCTTTATCTTGACTGCATCAACAAAAGCATCTCGATTCAGAAAGAAATTGGGATATGCTTTTGGTGCCCCTGACCTTGAGATGTAACGTTTGATTACTTTTCGGGTCAACGAATCAATTTCGACTTCAAACTGAGCCGAGTACTGAGATGTCATTCCGTGTACGTCGATAGATGTCACTGCATAGATGTATTTGCTTGATTGTTCGTACTGACCATCAACATCGAGACGAGGGCCGTGAAATTCTGTATCAATCCACGTGAGTGTTGGCTCTTGTACCACCTTTACGAATTTTGAATCTGGGCCCTCTGGATTTTTAGCGTATGAGGGTCCAAAGTCATATTCCTGCATAAGTACGAATGGCGATGTAATGTCTGCTCGCCTGAAGACTTGGAATCTTGTTATATCTCTCTGTGGATTGTAAGGATAATCCCATGACAGTATCATGCCTCCTGCGTCTGGATCCCATGAGAACTGGAGATCTCCGGGCGGAGGAGGTGGGGAGTCTTCTGTTGTAAGAACGTCTGTGTACACGGGGCGAGATGATACAAAAACTCTTGCAGACTTTTCTACACCGTCAACTTCGACAGAAATTGTTGCTCTTGCAACTGCTCTTACACTGTACGTGTAGGTTACGCCGTACTTGATTCCAACATCAAGATAATTGCTGATTCTTGATCCGTTTATGATCTTAGAAAAGATTTCTTTGTACGAACCGCCAGTCTTTTCGTATTTCGAAAGAACATACCCGACAACCTGTGACTCCGTGTTCACAGCAGTAGGTGCACGTTTAAGACCGTATACGGGTTCATCAAGTCTCACAGGTGAGATATCGGCTCGAGACTGCTTTGAGTTGATGCCGTATTTTCCGATTACTGACTGTGTGCTATCTTTCAGTTTATTAGGATCGAGAGAAATAGCTGCAGCAAGTGCAGTTGCATAATCTTTCTTTACAATGAAAGACAACTCAGGGGCGTCTTCTGGTCTGGAAAGTATTCCGTGAGAAACAGGACCAGAAGATTTACCTCTATCGGTTTCTCTTGGTGTGTCAGCAAATGAGATGTTAGAGTTCGTGCGACGGTCAGAGAGATAGTCAGTTATGAATGTGTGTTCAACGTCGGCCTTAACAGAGAGCTCTTTCGATATGTCACGTCTTGAGGTTTTATTCTCGTTCTGAACAGAGATGATTGATCCAGAGAGGATTGAATACACACGCACATCAAACTCTGGGTCCTTGAAGCCAACCTGCGTGTAGTCTCCACTGCATACATCGTCCTCGTATACAATGCTGTCTGGAAATTTCTCAAGTTCAGGATCGGGCTTTCCTGATCCGGCAATTGCGGACCAAGATATGAGAACCGTACGCGGGAGACGTTTATTGGCGTAGTCAATTGCATTGACATCTGGCGCAATTGTTTTGTACTTGCGATTGAATCTTCCAGACTCTGTATCGTTTGTTAGCTCATCTGGTTCATAATAGTTGTAATCGAATGTCGCTGATAGATTTTCGATCTCAGGAACATCGAATACAACAACTTTATCTTTTGATGCAGTAGTCGTCATCTTACAAAGTCCACAGACACAGTGTACATTTCGTATGTAACATCGCCCGGAATCGTACCAACTCTGATCGATCCGTCTTTCGATATCTCAAGCTTCCCACTCTTAACAAGATGTTCAATATCATCATCTTTCAATTTTGATTTTTCTTGATCAACAACAAAATCGTTTGGATCGACAATCGCATTGAACACTCTGTCGAATCTAGATGGCGCAAGATATCTTTGCAGAAAGTTTGCACCAGTTGTATGTTCACCGAATCGATTGTATCTCTCGAGATAATTGTCGACATTCTTCTCAACATCTCGAGATGCTGTACCACCCTTATTGAGAACTTTTTTCTCAGCTTTTGCAACGCTGTCTTCTGTTATCTTTTTTGCAGATCGATCTGGCGGAGGTGATGTATTTCTAATCTTTTCTGCATTCTCACGTTCTGTAACAGTAACTGAATCGTATGGAATAATCTGTGAGACTTGGGTTACATCAGGATACTCATCCTCATTAATATCGAGACCAACCGCCATTGAGACGTAATATCTCAGTTCTACGTCTTCAAGATGCGAACTCAAAAGAAGACTTTTATCTTTCTTGGAAAGAAAATCGTATGATCGATCTGAGAACGCTGACTCACCGACTGTAACAGATTTCTTGCCAAGCGTTGAAACCGCAAAATCCGTTGTCTGGATATCTTTGACCCCGGTTATTCTGTCTGTAAACTCCCAGTCAACAAATCTTGAGAGCTCAAACATTCTATAGAGAGGCTTGAATACAACGTTTCGTAGTTCGAGATCTGTACGTATGATTGAAACTCTGAGTATATCTTTTTGATTTGGGCTCGTCCTTCCTGACTTGTCTCTGTCAGAATTTGCAGAGTATTTAGAAAATCCTCTTGGGAATCCAATCTGAATAAATCTAGCATTATCTGCCGCAGGGGCTCTCCTTTGAGGATGCTGAGCGAGTTTCATTGCAAGATCAAATTCTTTTGGATGACTCTCTTGTACGATTACGGGAGTAACCTCTGTATCCGTTCTGTATCGTACTTCGAATCTATCAAATCGTTCCCTAACGAGAGAGATCTGCTGTTCGTCAAACAGCTTATAGAATCCATCTGGTCCGATTGTGTCGACGATTTTCTTGAAATCTGTTTTGTTCTTGCGGAATGTATCGACTGCAAGACTAATTGATTTGAGAATGGAATCAACACAGATCAGCGGAAATACATGATGCGCTATCTCTCGTGTTTTTAGCAGTTTGATATCTTGAAGAACGCTTCTCCTGTTCGATGTAATATCGAATTTTGGCTGTGTGATTGAGTATACAACAGCATTCTGATCGACTGGCTTCTCTTGGGCAGGATTGTAATTGTTCTTTTTCTTCTTTTTAGAATTGTGATCCGATGCGTCAGAAGCCGCAACGGGAGCTTTCTGTACTGTACCTGCAACATCTGATCCAATGTGCGTGCTAATAAACAGCGCAAAGGAATAGAAGTAAGAACAGACAAGATCGAGATCACTGAGATACCCATAAGCAGTTCTTCTCGTCTTCAGAAGAGATGGCGCAACGCGTTCATCGCCATCAAGCTTCTTGATAAAGTCTCGCGTTAGCTCACATGCAGAAAAGAACACAGGAGACTTAACGTCAGCAAGACTCTCCCTTAGAGCAACATCTCCAATCGATGAGAAATTCTGACCAGCAGACTGAGAGGATGATCCGCGATTAGACTTTACAAACTCAGATACTCTTGAAATAATTCCGTCGAGCAGCTTTCCTGCAGCAGCTGAAGTTGTAGAGGTTGAAAGTGCTTGATAACCAGTTTGCTGCTGATTTTGTTGTTTTTGCTTGTCAGAGAAATTGCTCGCGTAGATTGAAAGATCTTCATACGATCTGATAACAGTGTACGTACAGAGCATTGCAAGCAGTTTTGAATCTTGTGTTGCGAGGTTCATCAAAGCGCAAACTGGATCTGATATACTCTTCTTTGCAAAATTGGACGTTGTGTACCTGTCGAGATCTTCCTCACCAATACTTTGTTTCGTCTCAAGCTCTTCTGGTCTTACAAGAATGTGAAGAATAAAATCGTTGTACAGATCTGTTGCTGTTTTATCGCGATTCTTTCTCGATTTTGTTGAAAAAATATCAATATCCGAGCAGTGGGCTATAAAAGCATCTTGCACTGACTTGATATCATCTCTGTAAGCAGTAACGTTGTCTTCTTTTGTAATACCAGCAAACTGACTGATCAATGCATCAGTGTAATAGATCGGGGCAGGTGTTAGATACCCTCCTGACGCAGATTGATAGTCAGACTCAAATGCTGCTAGACCCACCTTTGAAACTGGCCTGAGCGTAATTGAATCAAGCGACTTTGAGTTTGTAAACGAGTTAGTATATCCAGCGAACGTCTCTGACACTCCCGTGAGCTGAGATGCGAATGACTGATTTCCTGTCTGTGATATCGCAAAGTTGTAATCTGACTGCAACCGGGCTGAATTCTTCTCGTTCAGTAGCATTCTACTGTACTTCAGCTCTTTCTCAATTGAGTGCAACAGAGATGCAATCTTTCTCTGTGACGAGAATTTCGAGTATGCTTGCTGTACGGTAGAGATGCTTGCAAGAAATGGAGAATAAACAGACTTGATATTTGCCTGGCCATTGAGAACAGATATTGCATTCTGAATTGATGGGCTTGCAAGAAACTTTATCTGTTCGTAGCAGTCTTGCACATCAAGCCCTGCGTCACGGTCCTCAACCCACGCAAAAGCACGCCTAGTATCTTTCTTTCCTATTTCCTGTGTCAGCGCTGAGAGTGACTTGCGATATACAGCAGTACCAGATGGATCATCTGGTGTACGTGAGATCCAGTTTGCGTACAGAACTCTTGCGTTTCTTACGTCTCCAAGATCTTTTGAAATTGTTGCGAGCGCATTTTTCAGTGCATCATCGCGTATCTCCACCTTCCCATCGAGAATGTCCTTCAGCGCCTTTTGCACGTCGATCTGTTTCTCCATGAGATCTTGCAGATTGTGTCCCATTCTTGCTTGCGAGAGAGAAACAGCAGCTGCACTAAGAACGTTCGAAAGTTGCTTTCCGCTTACAAGAGCACGTTGAAATTGTTCTTTATCGCTCTGAATCGCGTTTGCAGCAGATTCGCTGTACAACTTATGAGACTTGTCAGCCTCTCCACGAGACCACCTCGTAAATTTCAAAAGGTTCAGCTTGTCTTTGATGTATCTTCCAAACAGAGTAAGTTCTCCATTCAACGAAATGATAGGACGATACTTTGCAAGATATACAACTTCCGGAAGGATCTGAGACGCTGAATCTACAGCCCCGTATGAAGAAAAAGACGACTGTACTCTGGGTGGATCCTGAGCTGGTTCTGGAATTGCATCTTTTGGAATCGACGGTTTATCTGCGGTCGGAGCAGGAATTCCCTCTTTATCTTTTCCTTTCGTTTGGATTGAAGTCCCATCCTTAACTTTCTTTGGTGGGGGCGCTTTTGCTTCCTCTTTTGGCGGGGAACTTTTTGCAGGCTGTTGATTGATTTTTGTCTGTACATTTCCAAGAGGTATTTTCACGTTTCTGCTCCGATAACAATCGACTCTGTCCTGACTTCTTTTCCAAGTTCATAATCATCATAAACAGGTCTAACTCCAAACGTCATCTGTCCAACGTGATCATCTGTAATCTTGTACTCTACGCTTTGCTGAAGATTCGCTGCGGCGGTACCTATCAACTCGCGGAGACCGGAATCATACCTGTAAATCTGTACGTGATCAACGTAACGAGATGATGCTCTATTACTGATTTCCCAAGAAACGATAATCTTTCCTTTCTTTGTAATCACTCGAGTTGACAGCACAGTAGGTCTGACATCTGGAATTGTAACCTCAAAGTACTCCTCTTGGCCCACCCTTCCAAGTTCGAATTGGCTTGAACCAGAGTTCTTTGATCGAGTCTCGGGTGAAGCGATCGTGCCAGTTCTTAGCGTTGTTGGATGCAAGTGAACAGACGGTTTCTGAGTGTATGTTCTTCCTCTATGAACTTTTTCTACTTCGAGAGTGTCATACAGTGTCGAAGCATCTCTCAGCATTGGACAAATTGAATAAACGTATTTTCTTCCTGTTACAAGAGGTGGGAGCTGAAGCTTTGTTGAAAGCAGCTGATCGTCAAAATTTCCATCAGGAAGAATGTCGAAACAAACTTTTTCTCCTGTGAGACAGTCAACTCTCGTAATGTCGAAAGCAATCAGTTTCTTTAGTTTGTCTCTGTCTGTAAGGTTCTCATCCGTAAAAAGATTCGCTTTTCCCTGCTGGCTGATGAGTTGGTTAACAATATCTGCTTGATTTTTCTGTATCTCGATTGAGACATCAAATGTAACATTCGGTCCAGATTCAAGAACTTCAGCTTTTTCGTTCTGTACCTTGATGTCAAGCTTCGTACTCGGCACTGGAAGGTGATAGTGACAGTAATATCCCGCCGTACGGAGGATACCATCATTTGTGTAGTATCTCACTGCATACTCGTACGAGTTCCACTCTTTTACGTTTGTATCGTAAACAGACTCATGATACGAAAAATCGCTTACTGCCTTGAACTCAGAGATCTGTTCGTACGTAGAGTTTGAATTCAGCTTTTTTTTCACAATCGCAAATGATGTTGCAGATTTTGGAAGTCTGTATACATCAATTCTCACCCCAAGATCGTCATACTTTACCATGAAAGACGGCTGAGACTCTTGTACATAAGAGTTGATTACTGCACTTCCGAATATATTCTTCTTTGATCCTGCATAACCAATGGGAACAACTCTGTAAATTGTTCTTCCTGGTACAACGGAATCGATCGTAAATCTCGATCTGCCATTGATGGCTGCCTGAGCCGTAAGAAACGTGTAATCTGTTGGAGTCACATCATCGAGTCTCCGAGAGTATATCTCGTATCCTTCGACAATTGACTGCTCTGGCGATACAACGTTGATAACATGATCGCTTCCAACTACTTTTGCATCAACATGCGGTTCCTGCGTTGGTGATAGAAACTCAGTAAGCGCGAGCTGATGATTGACAACAGTCTCGTACGAGTCAACGACAATGTTTTTGTCGTTTTTTGCTGTGATTCTGATTGTAAAAGACTCTTTTCCATATTTGTACAGTTTGCACTCTGCATATTTCTGAGTAACAATCTGATTCACTGAAACAAAGTGATCTGGCTCAAGGTCTGATGCAGCTCTTACTGACGCAATATTTGCAGATGTTACTGCATCTTCCGCAGATGCAAGTTTCAGCAACGACTTAGGACCTGCTGGAACTTTTCCAGCTCCGATATTTGCAGAAGATACTGAGACTATCTTTTTCGATGCAATAACAGACTTTGCTGGGTCGATCTGAGATTCAATGACTCTCTTTGAAAGAAGACCGTTATTTGGAATCTGATATGAAGCAGATGTAACTGGAAATGTATGAGTAAGCTGAAAATCCGGTGCAAGATCCGCTGCCTGCTTTGCAACAAACTTCTTTTTTGACTCCTCTTTTACGGAACACTGTCTTTTCTCGTCTGTACCAACAATCTCAGCGAAAATGGTTCCAGAGAATCGAGACATTCCTGATATCTTGACTCGAACAGAGTAAACTGTTACGTCTCTCTTCCTATCGTATGAGGCGACATCATATGGATCGCTCTCAATTACGAAGATCTGATCGCGTTTAAGCTTGATTGGAATCATAACTCAGTAAACTCCAAACAAAAAATTCTGACAAAGTTATCACATCCATTCGCATCGGTGAATGTTTTACCAAGAAATACAATCAATGGTTTCTCTGAGAAGACTCGTGATTGAAGCTTCGAAATATCTCCATTTGAAAACTCGTATGATTGCATAATGATGTTGCCCTCAACTGTCGTTGGATCGAATACAACACGTTTGACAGGATACTTTTTAAGTTCAGACTTCAATTCTCTTACAGTTTTGCGCGTTGTTGACTCACCACTTGGCTTATACACGCCGAGCTTGTCACCGTCTCTATCAAGCGGTGGCAAAAATGAAAAATTATCAAGAGTCGACATGTCTGGATCTTCGAAAAGAGAGTCATGATCCTCTATCTTTTCGATTATGCTAGAGTCGACTGGCACTTTATCAGACACTGGAAATGAAACTCTTGCAGGTCCCACAGCAAAACCTTCGTCTCCAAAATCTTTGTTGATGCTCATCAAGATTCGTTGTCTAGAAAGATTCACGGACGGTAGAGCTGTGATCTCTTCGGCAACGGTTTCAATTGATCCTGTGTTGAAAACACGAGAACCAACAAGATTAAGAGTTTGAGTCTTAACAGGAGCGAGGCGCCCAGAGTCATCAGACTCTAGCGTAATCAAATCCTGTGGGAGGCTGCACGACTCAGGAAATGCTCTTCCCGCTACATCGTATGATCCCGAGAGCGGAGCTTCGTATACAATTCCTGAATCGCTAACGCTAGCATACGAGATTTGAAAAGTCCCCGCAGCTAGCTGTTTTCTTCCCTCTGCTGTTACAACAACATCTGCTATCTGTGTTGCAGGATCAAGAATGCCCATGTACTCATATTACAGTATCTCGCTCGCAAGAGTTGCAAGTTCTGAACGTACGCCCCTTATGAGCGATGCATGAGCTGCGATCTTTTTACCAGCAAAACGATCAACAACGATTGAGAGACCACAAGTTTTTGCATTCACATGCGGATTATCAATCTGAGACATATCACCCATGAGAACGACTTTCGTTCCCTGACCTGCTCTGGTGATAATTGTCTTCAACTCGTGTATTGTGAGGTTCTGAGCCTCGTCGACAATGAAATAAGAATTTGCGATTGAACGTCCTCTCACATGCGAGATTGCTGCGATCTCTATCTCTCCTTTCTCGATCATGAGATCAAGGTACGGATCACCCATTGATAGTTGTGATGAAGTACCATACGGATTTTTAGAGTCTCTTCCAGACTTACCCTGTGAACCCCGGCGGCCATCTCCACCTCCCTTGTTTGAGTTAGGAAGCAGCTGAATGAGATTATCCCTCACGGACCCAATCCACGGTAGCATCTTTTCTTCAATCGTACCCGGGAGGTATCCGATGTCTTTTCCAACCGGAATTACAGATCGAGTTACAATCAGCTTGTTGTACTTTGCCAATGTGTTCGATGTCTTGTCAAGCTGTTCCATTCCTGCTGCAAGAGCAAGAAGAGTCTTACCAGAGCCAGCAGCACCAGTAAGAAGAACAAGGGATACTTTTGGATCCATCAGAACATCGAGAGCATACCACTGCTCTTTGTTCTGACCGCTTACTCCGTAAACTGGTTTGTTCTTCACAACATGAAGTGTGTTATCCCTCCAGCGACCGAGCATTGTTGCGTTGTTGAGCTCATTGATCACAGTAACGAATTCGTTTGCCGTATCAGTTGTATTCCATCCTGTCGTATCAAGAGACTTCTGAGAACAGAATGTTTCGAACTCAGAAGCAGACAGAACTACTTTATCGTCAGCTCTTACTTGTACAATCTCTTTCTTGTAAGCTCCTGTGGCGCTCTTGAAATCCTCTGACGTTATTCCAAGTGCAGCTGCTTTCACTCTCAGATTCGCGTCTTGTGTAACAAGAATTGGAAATCTGATCTCTGATGTAATGACTGCTTCAATGATCTTGTTGTCATTTTTATCAAAATCAAGTTGATTCTCATCGAGTTGCTTTCTCTGAGTGAGAATGAAACTAAGACGGCCCCCGCCGGCGGTGGAAATATCGTTACGATCCTTCCCGCGAGTGAGCTCATCAAGATTTCTGATAACTGTACGAGCCTGCAATCCAACGTCATCTTGACGTGATTTGAGATGATCAAGCTCTTCAATAACAACGAGAGGTATGTAAACATTGTGCTCATCGAAACATTCATAACCCTCTGGGTTCGTGATGAGAACATTTGTATCGAGCACGTAATTTTTCTTCATCCTGCACAGATCATACGATATGGTTGATGATTGTGTTATGAAGAAACTCAATGTTTTGAATCAAAAATGCTACGAGCTAATCGCAGAGCACGCAGTACCTTGTAACCGTAGATCATGTAACGCATGGGTTCAAAGTCAAGAGTATAAAAACTGTTCAATGTTGGCTGAGGATCGAAAACACACTCTTGAGGAGATTAGTAAGATGTTTGATATCTCACGCATGAGAGTGTGTCAAATCGAATCAGATACAATCAAACGGATTCAGTCTTCACTGGCTCTGTGACCACAGCATTTTTACGGGGACGGCCACCACGTTTCTTTTCTGGTGGAGGCGGGGGCAGAGGAGTCAGTGTCGTTTGTACAACTTCTACTACTTCAGCCTGCACATTGACAGGAGTAGGTTCGACGATTTGTTCCTCAACAACTTGCGGTGGTGGGAGCTCTTCTACTTTTACACTACTCGCTGCAACTTCACTGATTTGTGGTGGAGCCTTGAGCGTACCGTCTTTTCCGATAAAAGAATTCGGTTTTGTGTGTGAAAGGCCGGCCTCGTCAATTGCAAGAATTACTACACGATTTGCCATGTAGTAATTATACTGATCATTTTTTTCGATTCTTAGCGTGATAGGCAGGAAATCTTGATCGCGGTCTCTTACTGAGAATATCATCACGAAGTGCAAGAGAACTTTTCTTGATAACTGCTATCAGCTGTGCGATTGAAGTTAGCTTTCTCCTATACTTCACAATCATTTTGACATCGCCACGATCCTCTATTGAGAGTTTGAACATTGCTTTTGCCTCTCTTACAAGTTCAGTGATCGCATCAAAATCTTTTCCTATCTTTGCTGGAATTTCCGGATCGTATGCAACCGGGCCCTTATAGGCAACGGGATCCGGATCTGGAATGTCTTCAAGCTCATCAATATCAGACATCACTTCTTCTTTTTCTTTGTTGTCTTCTTCACAAGAGGAGCTGACTTGGTACCGATAATCCTATCGGCGATTCCGTATTCAAGAGCAGTCTCTGCATCAAACACGTGATCATGTCCGAGAGTCATGATCTTGTTCACTTGCTCTGGAGATAGCTTGCTATGACGCGAAACATAAGTGTCCATCCGAGCCTGCAAACGTTTCATTTCATTAAGTTCAGCTTCAATGTGAATTGCATTCCCGCCTACAGTTGTTGAAACTGGATGCATCATGATTGAAGTCGACTCTCCAACGAATCGCTTCCCATGCGATCCGGCAGCGAGAATCATCACGCCAGCAGACATTACCTTCCCAAGACCAGTTGTTCTGATCTCGCAACCATTTACGCTTCTAACAAGATTGATTGCATCATACAGAGCGAATGCATCATGAACATTTCCACCGTAAGTGCTCATGACAATATCAATTGGCTCTGATGAGTGCGCACCCATAGCGATGATATTCGCAATTGCATTCGTAATTCCGTACTCTTCAATCTCACCGGTGAGAAATATCATTCTCTCGACCGCGGAACTCTGAGTGCTATCATTCGTGTGATTCGACTTGCTAACGATATTCCTACCCATGAAGTATCATTGTTCCTTTAAGCTGATTTTTTCAATCGTCATTTGAAAGACGATAGTTTTCGATATACTGATTTGCTGCCTGAGAGATATCGAGCATTGCACAGTTAGATTCAAGCTCCATTGCAATGATCGAAATAAGCTTTATGAGTTCTACATCTGAGTATGTCTTTCGCAGCTGCTTTGAAAGTACTCTCAGTTCATAGATCTTTTGAGCCTTAGCTTCTGCTTCAGACTGTTGATTGTTCACTGAATGATTCGACATTGAATATATCCTTTGAGTAAATTCTCAAATATTTTCCTTCTCTCATTCCATCGTACTGTTCTGAACCCAGTTGAATGACAGAATCCCAAACTGAGTTATCGATAACAAATTTGCAGTGCTCCCAAACAGGAAGATCACAATTTTCTGCATCGAGTACTGCAGAAAGCTGCTGAGGAAGTTGAGCCCTGATGAGATCAACGGTTATGAGAGATTTGAGATCCTCCTTTCCATTGATGATTGTAGACTTGCACAACTCAGTGACCCTATGAACGATTCCACAGTTATTACACTGCACTGTTTTGGGTATGATAGAATCGTCTTCTATCACTGAAAAGACTACGAAGTGATGATTTGGTGGATTGGTCATACTCCTGTATTGCGGTAGAATACAGCGACACTTGATAATGTGTCTCTGGCCAATCTTAGTAGGAGGTTTGACATCCATGAGAGTACTCTCCTAAAGTAATTTTTTTTTTGGCTTGCTGGGTACGATTGATTCTTCAGCAGAAGTGTACTGCTTCTCTGCGTACGAGATGAAGTTGCTCTGAGACTGAGCGAGCTCTTGCTTGATAATTGACAGAATCGAACTTGCTTGATCTTGAGTAATTCCCGCCTTTTGCAGCTTTGACTTATCTTGAAACACTCTCGCTATCACATCATTGCAAGTTTCACCAGCCTGAATGATGAAACGCATATACTGATTCTTTGTCATGTACTGATAATATCGCTGAGTGCAACTCCGGAGCAAATATTTTTTTCTTTTGCTAGAGCTGAAATGTACGGATACACGCTGTCCTCAGTCTCGCAGCATCCAGATGCAATACATGCAGACATCTCACGTACGAGCTGAGATAGCTTACTTGCTAGACGAGATGATGATGTTGTAATCTCGAATCGTTTTGAAGATAGCCTCTGAAGTCTTTCGTCAATAAAATGTACGCCGTCTTCTGTTGAGCTAGCTCTCCTCATCATGAGATCTTCTATGAGAGACTGAGATGATATCAACCCAGCTGAAGACTCAATCTCAACTGTATTACTAGTCGTACGGATTGACTCAACTGCTGTAAGAGTAGACGGATCTATCGTAATGAGAAGCTCTCCTGTGTGATAATTCCTCAGAGGAGCTGAGCAAGATGTTGCAATATCTCCGATTGTAGCAATATGAGCAACATCTGTTGACACTGTATGAATCCACAGATTCTTTCTTTTCTTGAGTTCTCCAAGAGCCTCCTGTGATACGCCGCCACAGAAAACATGAAGCTGAGATTGCGATGTAAACTCAAGCAAACGTGCTAGCTCAGATGCAGACTCGATGTACCCATCGTATGGGAGAACGTATGGATTAAAACACTCTTCTCCGTAAGAAACAACGCTGCAAACAGGGTACCTAGCGCATGTGTACTTCTTGCAGATTAGAGAGTGCTTTGTAGGATCCACAATAATGTGAATTCGATTATCATACGGTACTCTACTGAGAATATCTTGTACCATCTCAGCTTCCATGCCACTGAAGTGGGTGTGTACAAGCTTCTGTATGAGTCCACGGGATGCGTTCATCTGTGCACCCACACTATGCGCAGATACTACCCCAGGATAAGATTTTTCAAGATTAGAAAGATTTGAGCTCTCTATTTTTGAAAATAGAGAAAGCGCAACAAGAAGATCTGAAGTTATCTCATCTTCTCCCACGCGAGTAAGAATTCTGTCATCAAATCTGTTCTTAGATCTTTCTTTAAGAGATTTAATCATTCTTAAAGAGAAGAAGTAACATCTGATCTCAGATATTTGCAGTTAATTTTTTGAGTGCATCCCAAATAAATTTAGCCAATCCAGATGTAGCAAATGTCATTACAGCCCAGAACAATTTTCCATAATTTGCTTGCAGATCAGATACTTCTTTTGTACGCGATAGGAGGCGATCCTCAAGGAGTGCAATCTTCTGATCGAGTTGAATTATTTTTTGTTCATCTCTCTCAGAAATACGCTTGGCATATTCAGCTTGTAGATTTGAGCTTCCAAGCTTTACATCAAGCTCAGCGATTCTGATGTCTGTTTTATCTTCATGTTTCCAGCGCGATATGTCTTCGAGAGTCTTGTCAACTTTTTCGAATAGACTCTGTACTTTTGTCAATCCTGATTCAAGTTTTGTTTGAATCGAAGATATTCGACTGAAGATACCCTTGTCTGGGTCATACAGTGTCTCTTCAATGTTCTTAAGACGGGTGTGTACATCGTCCGCGCTGATTTGCTCAAGTTGTGGAGATGACTGTGGCATGTCTTAAGAAAATAGTCTTGCACAAGCCGATTCTGTCAGAGACAATATGCCAAGATGCAATTTCTAGGTAACTCGTTTCAGGAATTCTCAGTTGCTCGTGTACCTGAGGATGCAGACATTGTTTTTGTCGCGGACATGTTTGTTGAGGATGGAATTCTTGGTGGAGCCGAGCTCACTAGCGATGCGCTCATCAAAGCCAGTCCGTACAAAGTCTTCAAGATCAGATCACGTGATGTTGGTCAGCTAACACTGCAAACAGGAGCAAATAAGAAGTGGATCTTTGGTAACTTCACTCAGATTCAACCAAATATCTTCTACAAAGTTCTGCAAACGTTTGCTCAGAACATGTCATACTGTGTGCTCGAGTACGATTACAAGTACTGTGTTGCAAGATCACCAGAAAAGCATGCAGAGATGGCAGGCAAGTGTGACTGTCCCGGTGGCAATCATACTCGAGCAATCGAAAATTTCTATGCAAATGCAAAACGTGTTTACTGGATGTCAGAGAAGCAGAGAGATGCATGTATAAGAGCAATGCCTGCTCTCTCAGCATCGCCCGGAGAGGTACTCAGCTCTGTCTTCTCTCCGGAGACTCTTGTAAAGCTTGACTTGCTCAGGGACGCTAGGAAAACTGCAGGATCTGTTTCTGACAACTGGGTTGTACTCGGTTCTAATAGCTGGATCAAGGGATATGAGAAGGCAGTCGAGTACTGTAAGAGTAATGGTCTCTCATACACTGTGCTTTCGAATCTTCCTTATGATGAACTGTTGTCTCAGCTCGCAACCAACAAGGGACTTGTTTATCTGCCCCCAGGTGGAGACACTTGTCCAAGACTAGTAATTGAAGCAAAGCTGCTCGGTCTTGAGCTCGTGCTCAATGAGAACGTTCAGCACAAAGACGAGAGTTGGTTCGAATCAATCGAATCTTGCAGAGAGTATCTTGCAGGATCAACGAATGATTTTTGGACAATGATCAAGCATGACATGTTCACTCGTTCAACACTCAGCGGGTACATGACAACGTATCAGGCTCTCTCCCGCGGGTATCCTCTGAGAGATGCAATCAAGTCTCTCAATTTTTGCGATGAGATCTGCATCGCTGATGGCGGATCAACCGATGGAACTCTTGAACTGCTCAGTTCTCTCTCTGCAGAACTTGGTTCAAAGTTGAGGGTTAAAGTTTTCGGAGAGAGCGACGGTCTTAATTCATGGTCCGGACCATATTTTGCTGTCAACGATGGAAAGCTTAAGGCTCTCGCTCGTTCAATGTGCACAAGCGATTTCTGTTGGCAGCAAGACTCAGATGAGATTCTGCCAGCCGAGGACGGACAGAAAGTCTTCACGATTCTTGAGAGACTTCCAAAAGCAGGAAAATACACAGTTGCTCTGCCAATCATTGAGTACTGGGGCTTGCAAGGAAAAGTTCGTGTTGATGTGATGCCATGGAAGTGGAGGCTTTCTCCGAATTCTCCCGACATCACTCATGGGATTCCAAGGCAACTCCGTGTTCTCACAGAAACAGGCGAGACAGTCGCAATGCAAGGAACAGATGGCTGCGATATGATCGATACAGCTGGTGAGAGAGTTCCGCTTATGAACTTTTACACTCAAGAATCACACAGTGATAGAATGGGTTTCTTGTCTGGGAATGCTGAAGCAGGAAAGAGATACTCAGAGTGGTACAAAGCCGTTACGACAGAACTGCCAACTGTACATCACTATAGTTGGGTCGACTTCGAAAGAAAGATCCGTCTGTATGGAGATTATTGGACTCGTCACTGGAACTCATTGTATGGCCAGAACCTCGCAGACACCGCAGAAACGAACATGTTTTTCGATAAGCCATGGTCACAGGTAAGTGATCAAGACATCTCCAACCTGGCAAAGAAGCTCACAGACAATACTTACGGGTGGATCTGGCACCGTAAGTGGACTGGTCAGCATGTACCTGGAATGACAGTATGGAAGAGTGATCCTCTTGATCTCATAAAGACGAATTAATTCTGTCAATCTCGCTCTCTTGTGTTATGAATGACACATGGCACAAGAGAAAATCGATATCAAAGACTACCTTGCAAGACTCGGAATCGACTCAAAAGAGATCAATCTCGTCGATTACGATGCGATTGGAGAGCACTGTGCAAGAAAGAACAGAGAGCCGAATTCTGAGAATGCAAAACGGTATGGGCTGTACTTTAGACCGAATTATGAGAGAGGGATTCTCATCGATTCGGTCATGAGACATTTTAACCTCGGATCGTATCTCGAAATTGGCTTTGGTCGTGGGTACTCAGCAGTTTGCGCTGCTCTGAGTTTTATCAAGCGCGGAATGGATCCTGATATTACAGTTGTCGATCCGTATCTCGATGAGAAGTACATTGAACACCTCTCACGGATGTTTCCGGTTATAAAAAAGTTTAATTTTCATAAAGAGTCAAGTGCTAAATTCTGGTACGAGAGACACGGTAAATCAGAGCGTTGGGACTTCACATACATTGATGGCGACCACTCATCTGATGCTACTCAGATTGATTGGGATGGTGCTGAGCAGCATACAAATCGATTTGTGCTATTTGACGATTACCACGAGGCTACGAAGCTAGACATTGGAATTGCATGTGCTCACGCAATTGATAAAATCCAGCGCGATAAAACTTACATTGTGACTGACAGGAGAATCTTTCCTGACGATCTCGGTCCTAGGACTCTTGATGAGATGAACTACGGTCAGGTGCTCATTGATGTCACAAAATAATTTTGTCTTTGTAGCTCCAATGTTCAATGCGAGTGATACTCTCGCAAGAATGCTACACTCGCTTTATGGCCAATCGTACGAGAATTGGCGTCTAATTCTCATCGATGATATTTCAACTGAGAGTCACAAGGATCGCTGCAGCGAAATACTAGATGCATTCGCTCAGCACGGGGACCGCGTAACGCTGATTGAGAACGAATCAAAACACTGGGAGGTTGCAAATGTTCTTCAGGGAATAAAGCTCTGTGATGAAAGTGATATCGTCTGTAGAATTGATGCAGATGACTGGCTAACAGATCTTGATGCACTTGCAATTCTCAATCAAGTCTACTCTGCTACTGGCGCAGATGCTGTATGGACAGCACATCGTTGGGGCTTTACAGATCAAAATATATCAGCTGCTCTTCCGTCAAACGCCAATCCGTACACGCATCCATGGGTTTCAAGCCACCTTAAAACTTTTCGAAAAAGCCTCATCACTGATGTGCGAGATGAGAATTTTAGGGGAGAGAATGGAGAATACATCAAGAGAGCAGGTGACCAGGCGATCTATCTTCCTGTTCTTCACAGAGCAAAGAAGAGAGTCTATGTCCCGAGAGTAATGTATCACTACACAATTGACCTCTCGCCTGAGACATTCCAGACACACGATGCAAAATTTCAGAGAGACGAAGCGATCTATCTGAGAGAACGTGGATTCATAGAGTAAGATTGCACACTGACTCTTCAATGTCATAGTCATATGACATGAAGTATCTTTACGTGAATCAGAAGCCAGTTGCAGGACCATGGGGAGGTGGGAATGCATTCATTCTTGCGCTTCATAAACATGCTCCAAAATTCGGTTGGACAGTGACTGATGATGTCTCTGCGATAAAACCAGGAGTTCCTGTTCTTTGCACGAATTTGACAGGCGATGCCGGAGGACTATCGCTGACGTTCCTTGCAGGATTGAGAGTACAGTCTCTGAAGAACTATGGAAAGGATGTTCCGATCATTCTCAGGTGTAATGAGAATGATGCAAGGAAAGCAACAAATCATGTCGACTCTGCATGGCTTTCTTCTTTCTCACTCTGCTCAAAAGTTCTATTTGTTTCAAACTGGCTTCAGTCATATTTCAAGTGTTACGGATCTCAGTACGGAGTGCTCGTCAATGGAGTCGACACAGAAATTTTCAAACGAGTTGATCGTGTTCGATCGGTCAGACCGTCTGTTGTTGCTCATCATTGGTCTGATAACGAACTCAAGGGCTACGATGTGTACAAGCAACTTGATGAACTTGCGCGCAAAAAGTTGATTGACTTCACATACATTGGACGGATCAAAGGAAGTCTCTTCTTTTCAAAGATGATTCCGCCACTCAGCGGAGCTAAGCTCGGAGAGGCACTCGCTAATCACGATGTATACATCAGTGGCTCGAGATTCGATCCTGGTCCTAATCACATCCTCGAGGCCCTGGCATGTGGTTTGCCAGTATACGTTCATAGAGACGGTGGCGGGGGCGTTGAATTTGCCGGTGAAGATCATGCATTCTCATCTCAAGATGAGATGATCAGTATGATCATGAATCCGCAACAGAATCAAATAAAGCTGTTTTCGTGGGAGGACTGTGTTAAAAATCTGATCAAAGAAGTGGAGGCGTTGCAGTGCTGATTGCTTGTCTTACGTGGATTACTGATGAAAATTATGAGCGTAGAATCGAAAAAGCTACACAGTCTCTTAGATCGCTCAGCCCTCTATCCCACAATGTTGTTATCATCAACAATGGTGGAAATGAGTGGGCTGATCGTATCTCAAGAGAGCTAAGATTCAATTATAAGAGACTTTCGAAGAACTATTACGACGTCGCAGTACACTACTCTGCTTATGAACTAGCGAAGAAATTTGGACAAAAATACTTCTGTTACACGTACGATGACTTTGTTTTGTATGATCACGAGGCTCTTCTTGATGCGGAAGATTGGCTGAACAAAAACCGCGATGTCATCAATATGAGAGTTCCGAAATACGTTGCTGGATCAAAGCTTTTTGATACTGCTTATACAAGCAAGAGTGTCAATTGCGAGGCTGTCAGACACATTGATGGTGCTGGAGGAGATCCTCTTCTATTTGGAAACGAAGAAACGTGTGGTACACACAGATTCATGAGAGCAAATTGGAGACCTAATTCTCGTCCCATGATATGGAAAACAAGCGCGTTTTCTGAATATGCTCTCATCTCTGAGACTTGTCCTGTAATGCAACCATTCGAAAAGCACATGTATGATGTTGCAGATAGAAGTTCACTCACCCAGAGATACAGAAGTTCACTTCTTAATGGTGGTGCATTTTCTACGTTTCCTCAAGAAACAAGCGATCGTATGCTTCAGCCAGATCTCTGTGTAAGTAAGACAGTAAATACGATTGAACTTATAAAAGAATTGTGGTAATGCCAAAGATCTATGTCGGTACAATGTGGGCTGGTGAGGGTGGTCTTGACCACTGTGTCGAAGCGATTGCAAAACAAAAAGATGTTTCGATCACACACCAGATTGTTGCATACAAGCCTGAAAGAGAGGCTCATTCAATTCTGTACTCTGGATGGGAGAGTGTAAAACACAATTACGATGCATTCGTGCAGGTTGATGCAGACACAGAGCTCATTGATTACAAAGTTCTCTCACTCATGTTCGCTCTACTGACAGAGCAGTCAAAAAATGGGAAAACATCACTTCAGTCCCCACTATACGATTACATTACTGGCAGAAATATTGCGGGTCTGAACATGTATCTCCCTGCTGTGCGGTGGAGAGAGCCATCGGAACTTTTTTGCGATCGTTGCACAGAGAATAATATCACATATCACGGATCTCCTGATCGATACTCATGTGTTGGTAAACACGCAGAGTATGCAACGTCAATTCAAGGATACAGATTCGGAGTCCATAGAGGTTTGAAACGTGGATTTGGAGATGATTTCAATGCAGTCGTCAAAGCAATTAAATCAGCGAGGGATGCAAAGATATCTTGCTACGGTCCAGATGAGTCAGAGTGGCCAGAGTATCAATTTCAAGCTCAAGATCTTGCCCTATGCGGATTTTTTCATGCTGATCGATTCAAGGGAAAAAAATTCGACTACGATAGCGAAGAACTCATCAAAGAATTCAACGGTATCACTGAAGCGGATATAACGTCTTACGTGAAGAGAGTCATATGAGAATTCGAATTCTCGCAGAAAGTGAGAAGTACGTAAGAGATGAAGTCTATCTCTCTCGTACTCTTTCGGAGCTTGAAAAGCATCATGACGTGTTTATTGATGATCTTTCTCAAAAGAGACGGGTTGCATCGAGCATTGATGCAACACTAAGCATGGTCAGAGTGAGAAATCTACTGAAATATGCTGATCGGATTGGACAAGATCCTGTAATCGTCAACGACTATGATCCCTGGTGCTCTCTTGCAGTTAGTCAACCATACACTGGATTGTACGAGAATATTTGGAGGAGACTGTCAGTGCAGTCTTTTCTCGTTTCTTCGTATGAGTGGTGTAAGATATCCCGTGAGATGGGATATCCCACGGCTTGGTATCGAATAGGTGCAGCAAAGAGTGACTGCTCTCACGGTGGAAAACTTTGGGATGATCGTACAGTTGAGCTTGAATTCAGAGGTTCGCGTCATGATTTCAGAATCAAGGCATTCGAAAGACTCGCAGAAGCTGGTTTGACAGTGCCGTGGCCTCTCACAAAGGTACCACTAAAAGATTTTGGATCGTATCTCAATACAGTACGCGTGTGGGCTCACGATGAGAGCCAAAAATTTCATACGATTCAAGGAAAACAAGTAGAATCGAACTGGTTGTGGCCAAAAACGTGTGAGGTCCTTGCTCGTGGGTGTTTTGTCATACGAGATGCTCAATCAGAGATGCGTCACTATGATCTTGTTGGAATTCCTACTCTCATCACGTATGATGGAATAGAGAATGCAGCAGAAACGTATCGCTCTGTTGTGAACATGAGTACAAAAGAAAAAGACGAACGCATTGAATACGCAGTACAACTGATGTCTCAAATTGATCCGTATGCTGATTTTGCAACACGCTTTGAGCACATTATCAAGGACACGAGATAAGATTGGTTATGTCTGAACTCATACAACTGAGAAAGAAAACAGATGATGTATCCTCAAGACATCAAGAGCTGACCCAAAAGTTTTCAACGTGGGGAGACAAGCTACTTCAGCACACAGACGTTCTGAGCATGATTCAGAATCACGGTGAGTTTCGTCCCATCACAGTGCAACTCAGTCCAACAGAGGCATGCGATTCTGATTGCGATTTTTGTTCCGTCGCGGCGAGGCCGATCAGATCGAAGATGCCCTGGGAAACAATTCGTAAAACTCTTATGCAATTTGCAGCTCTCGGAGCAAAAAGCGTTGAGATCACGGGAGGAGGGAATCCAATGCTTTACAAAGACTCTGGTAAGACAATCAACGACATTATTCGTCTTGCTAGTGCGGTTGGACTGCAAGTTGGGATTATTACAAATTCCGAGTCTCTCAAACGTCTCGATCCAAATGTTTACGACATGATCAGCTGGATCAGGATTAGTCTCATCAAACTTGACGAGGGATGTAATCCAGAAGATTACGATTTTTGTGGGTTTCCGTATGAGAAACTCGGTTTCAGTTACATCCTGTACGGACCGTCTGCTGCAACGCCAATCAAGAAGAAAGCTGTCCCTGGTACTACGATCGAAACAATCGAGAAGATCTCGAAACTTGTAGACCTGCATGGTGGAAAAATTAAGTTTGTACGTTTTGCTGGAAACTGTCTCGTAAAGGGAAACAATGCTCTTGCAAAGAAGAGTTTCCAAGAGATCATTGATGAGAACGATCACTACAAAAAGTTCTTCATCAAAGATATTGACTCTGATGATGATGCGTATGATCATGGATGTTATGTTGGTGCCATAAGACCGTACGTCGCAGCCGATCCGGATGGAGATGGTTCCTGGGTGTACACATGTACCTCACACGTTCTTAACAAACGAACTTACGATAGAGCGTACGCTCTCTGCAGACCAGATGACATTGTCAACAAATGGGATGAAATGTCAAAGAATTACAGAGAAACAGGTTACCCTTATGATGTGAACGGTAACTGTGGCAAGGGCTGGTCAGATACGTGCAAGTTCTGTTACTACAAGTTCAACAATCGTCTCCTTCATACTGTCGCCCAGCCTATGCCAGACAAGGATTTCGCATGACGTACAGAGAGATTGATCTCGTAACAGACCGTGTCACCAGCGGTGTGTACGATGAGAGTTACTACACAAGTAAGAACTATGCTGGATATCTTGAGAGGTCAACTCGGTATGAACGGATGGTGGCAGAGATTCACCACGATGTGTTCAGAAGAGTTGGTCTAGACTTTGTGTGTAAGCCAGTGCTTGACTTTGGTTGTGCCGCAGGATTCACTTGCGCGGCACTGGATCAGCTTGGATACAAGTATGTCACAGGCTACGATGTATCAGACTGGGCCGTACAGTGGGGCAGATCGAATCTCGGTCTTCGTAATCTTACAACAAATCATAAGAGTGTGGAGGGCAAACACTGGTCTCTCATGCTTGCATTCGATGTCTTCGAGCACATGGAACTCAGTGCACTTGAGTCAGCACTATCAAAACTGAATCCTGAGCATATTCTTGTTAGAATTCCTCTGGCTGAGACAGATGGAGGAAAATACGTTCTGTCTGTCTCAGAAGCTGATAAGACACATATTGTCAGAAAGACACGCGTTTCTTGGTATGAATGGTTCGCAAACAACGGCTACACTCGGATATTCAATGTCAACACAGGAGGATTTTACGATTCAGAGGGTGTAATGTGTGCAATGTTCAGAAGAAATACTCTAAAGTGGTAACGAAATGAAGAAAACGTTCCATGATATTTTTTCCGATCAATTGAGACTCATTCTAGGAAAGTACAGAGATTCTCGACTCAATGAGTCAAATTGTTCTCTCATCTATCAAGACATCTATTCTCAGCTTCTCGAAGTTCTGAAGGGCTCATCGTTGAACATCAGTCAAGATGCTGTAAATTGGCTTGCGCAAGCATATTACGATGGGATCAAGATTAATGGCGGTGCAACGCTTGATCCTAACATCTTTACGAAACGTCCAAAGATGTCAGATATTCCGACGAAAGATCTCGTTGTTCTTCTTGCAATGACTCAGAAAACTGGATTCGCAGAAGATGTTGTGAGCGAACTCAGAAAACGAGGATAATCTTCCGCGCGGGTTCTTCAGAAGTCCTCTTGTAGCAAGGTCATATATGAGCGATGATGTTGTGATGTGACCGATAACTCCTCTCGAACCTCCTCCAGCTGCTGCAGGTCCAACAGGAGGCTTTGCAAGCCAGTATCTGCCATTACTTTGCTTTACTGTTCTCTCACAGTTCTTCACGCATTGTCCTCCCTCATCAACTTGTCCGCCATCAACAGAATACAACATGTCACCGTCAGACGAAACGCTCTTGCATACGAGAACGTGTTCGAATCCTCCGCCGGCTGATCCGCCAATCAGTACGATGTCTCCTGCTCCAGGCAGAATGAGTCTGTCTCCTGGTACCCAATATTGACGTCCAAGCTGTTTTGAAAGCTTCTGTGCCCCTGCGACGAAATATTCAATGCTTTTCGCAACAGCCCACTTGTTCATTTCTTCTTGTTTTGAGATCTCTCCATCGAGATTATCATCATCTCTGTTGGTGAAACGTTCAATTTCGACTCCGCTGATTGAAAGGACCAACCCTGCAAGGTCAGTGCATGCAGTATATCCAGACCAAACATGCCGCCCCTCAGTCATGAGAAACAGTTTTGCAGCTTGAAGTTCTGTTGCTCCAGACTTTTGAGTAGCATCATGGAAGTACTCAGCTGTTGAGACGATCTGTTCTTGTATTCCCTCTCCTGACATTGAAGAGAAATCTACAGACGAGAAATCAGACATAACAAGATCAGTCAACTCTTTCCTTCTTGCAATCCACTGTTGAAAATTCATGACTTTCACCTAACAATAGATACCAAATGAAGATTTATTTTGACAACGTAAACTTTGATTCTCACACAGGACCGAACACATTTGCGCAAAGGCTTGCGCTAGCGCTGGGCTATAAGGGACATCAGATAGCTGATCATGATGATTATGACATTGCACTCTCGTTCATAGAACCGACTCAAAATCTGAATCGAAAGAAGCCATTTGTGCTGAGGCTTGATGGATTTTGGTTCTCTCCAAAAGACTGGGAGACTCGGAATGAAACAATGAAATCTGCTCATGCAGATGCAGATGCAGTCGTTTATCAGTCAGAATTTGATAAAAAATTCTGTCAAGCTGCGTTTGGAAAGCCCAAATCTGAACATGTGATTCTGAATGGTTCGAGCATTGGTGATCCAATTACGGACGACTCTCTTCTACGTCTACGTCGACAGTACGATCAGCTCTGGTGCTGCTCAGCGAACTGGCACGCTCAGAAACGATTTGGAGAAAATTACAGACTTCTCAAATCAGTACGAGAGAAGACTGGTATGAAGATCGGAATGATCGTAATGGGAAGTAACGCCCCTATGAAACTCTGCGCAGGCGATCGCGATGTATACTTCACTGGTAATCTCGATCACTATACATGTATGAAAGTGTATGGTATCTGTGATTGGATGGTACACATGGCTTGGCTTGATCACTGTCCAAATACAGTTGTAGAATCACTATCTGTTGGTACTCCCGTGATTGTAGCAGGATCTGGTGGTACACCTGAGCTCGTTGCGGTGACAGATGGAGGAATTGTCATTCCTGATACTGAGTTTGATTTTACACCGAATGACTACGAGAACCCTCCACCTGTTGTTGGAATCGATGCATTCGAGCTGCCAAGAACGAAAATCTTCCCAAACATGAGTGGCGTCGATATTCGTTCGGTCGCTGACTCATACGTAAAAGTGTTTGAAATGGTGCTCAACGGCGGAGTAGAATGAAGCATGTATGACTTTTTGATCGTTGGAGCTGGCCTATATGGTTCAACATTTGCACAGAAAGCAATAGAAGCCGGCAAACGCGTACTTGTAGTCGATATTCGTGATCATATTGCTGGTAATTGCTTTACAGAACGTATCGGTACGATTGACGTTCACAAGTATGGTCCGCACATTTTTCATACATCGAATGATGATGTGTGGAATTATGTGAATCGTTTTGCAAGATTCAACTCGTATCAGCACCGTGGCTGCGCGAACAGCGGAGGAAAGCTATATTCCTTCCCAATCAACCTTCTGACACTGAATCAGGTCTATGGAATTACAACGCCACAACAGGCAGAAGAGCTACTACTCGGATTCCACAAAGAGAGTGTCGAAAAGCGGCTCGATAATCTTGAAGACTGGGCTGTTTCGATGATCGGGAAGCGGCTCTATGAGATGTTTGTAAAAGGGTACACTCAGAAGCAGTGGGGACGAGATCCGAAAGAGCTACCTGCTTCGATCATTCGTAGGATCCCGGTACGATGCGATTACAACGATCTCTATTTCAATGACAAGTACTGTGGCATTCCGGTTGACGGTTACACAGACATGGTCAAGAACATGCTCACCGGTGCAGATGTTGAACTTGGATTCGATTATCTGAAAAATAGAGATCGGTACAGCGCCCATCATACGATCTTCACTGGTCCGATTGATGCTTACTACAATTTCAAGTACGGAAAGCTCGAGTACAGAACGCTTCGCTTTGAGTACGAAACGTACCAGATGAGATCGTATCAGGGCGTGAGCATTGTGAATTACAGTGATACTTCTGTTCCATACACACGGATTACAGAGCACAAGCACTTTGTACCCGAACGTGGATCCGATAACACGATCATAACAAAAGAGTACTCAGACGAGTGGACACACGGAAAGGAACCGTACTATCCTATCGCTTGCATTAGAAACAAAGCAATGCATCAGTACTATCAAAATCTCTCAAATTCAGAGAGTCATGTCACGTTCGGTGGACGTCTTGGAACGTACCAGTACTATGACATGCATCAAGTAATCGCGCAGGCTCTTACAGCGGCAAAAAAGATTCTCAATAAATGAAACTAAAAGATAAAATCAAAGACACGCAACAACTTGTTGCAAACACTGTTCGAACGTGCTCATACGATTCAAATTCGACAATCACAAATGAGATGATAGAGCAATTTTTGTCAATCGATGTAGACGATGCTCTTGCAGTTGGGATTATGAACAATCCTGTTCACTTCGTTGAGACAAAACATAACGAATATGATGCAATAACTTGTGAATCTCACAGATCTGAGCTCACATTCGATGCATTCAAAAAAGAATTTACGAGAGTTGTTACAACACGATTCAGACTCGGATACGGAAAATTGTGGATCTATTGTCCAATGTTTGCAAAAAGTGGACAGTATTGGTGTAGAATTGGTTGGAGCAGAAAATGACAGTCATTGGTGATCAGATCAATATTTCTTCAATTCGGGCCAATCTTGATGGCCCTGGTTTCATCGCATCTCGCGGTGCAACTGTTCCAGACTACGGAATGCTTGAGCGAGCAGTGAACATTAAGCTTCCTGCGAATGTGCAAACAAAGCTGATGATGAATCCGAACGAAAATATCTGGGATGATACGGGACGAGCAGTACCTGCAGTAGCAAGTGTGATTCGGATATGCGGACAAGAAGCAGATCCTATCGTAACCCTTCAGGCGATGATTGATAATCAAAGCAAAAGCGCGAAGAATCATATCTTTTGCGTCTATTGGCTATTGTTTGCTGGTCCGGATCGTTCGTGGTTCACAAGAAGCGCTTGGATTAAATGCTGAAATTTCCAACAGGAAAGAAGCATATATCGTACTCAGAGTTTAGACTGTGGAAGGAATGTACATACCGTCATTACCTTACGCACGTTGAAAAAGTTGATAACCGAAAAGATGAGAATCCTACGCTCGCTTTCGGTACGTCAATGCATAAATTCTGTGAGCTATACTTTTCTTCAAAAGATCACAAATCGAGTCTTGATTCTGCTCTCTCAGAGCTTGAACGTGCATGGCAGTCAGGTCTTCAATCACAAGATGCAACACTGTTCACTGAAAAAGAAAAGAAACGATGCATATCGAATCTCATAAATTTCAGTGTAGTAATACCTGAGTGGTTTGACGAAACATTCCCAGGATGGAAGCTCATAGCGACAGAAGCTTCGATCATGACTCCTGTGAATGAAGATGAGAGCGATGGATACTCTTTCAAGGGCTTCATTGACATTGTGATTGAGTACGAGGGAGACACGTGGATTCTGGACTGGAAAACATCGAATAAGGGATGGTCCTCGTCCAAGAGGAATGATGAGCTAACTCACAAACAGCTCCAGATGTATGCTGCGTATTACGCATCGCTAGGTCTTCCTTGCCCGGGGAATATCAAAGGTGGATTCGTAATCCTGAATAGAACCGCTGAACTGGGTGACAAATCGTGCGAGCTTGTTCAAGTAAAGCTCGGTGAACAAGAGCAGTCGGATGGCAAAAAGTCCATCAAGCATATGCTCCGTGTACTTGAGAAAGGTATCAAGATGAAAGACAAGTCATCATGTACTTTTTGTCAGTACGCAAAAACGGCATATTGCCCATTATCTGTTTATTTATAACGGAATCTTGCGTACAGTATTGCCAACGGTAAATGGCAAGCACAAAACGCAAGATTCTAATGATCAGCGATCACCCTCTGTGCTCGAGCGGTGTTGGTACACAGTCGAGATATCTTACACACGGTTTGATATCAACTGGAAAATACACCTTTCGTTGTCTCGGTGCTGCGCAGAAGCACGATAAATACGATGATATTGCTCCAGACCCTGATCTCATCATCAAGCCGATCAATGGATTTGGTGATAGGGATATGCTGCGTGGATTGCTAATCAACGAGAAGCCTGATGCTCTTCTAATCTTCAATGACCCTAGATTTTTTATCTGGGCTTGGGAGATGGAAGATGAGATTCATCAGATCTGCCCAATCGTTTACAATCATCTTTGGGACAACCTTCCTGTTCCAAGGTTCAACAAAGTGTTGTACGAGTCAACAGATTTGATCAACTGTATCAATCACGACACTTACACGTTTGTTTCAGATTGGTTTCCAGAGAAAACAAACTACATTCCGCATGCTCTTCCTGAAGCTTTGTTTCATCCTGTCGACGATAGCATTAGACTGTCTGCAAGGGAACGCCTCCTTGGCACAGACAAGAAGGACAATTTCCTTTTGCTGTGGGTGAACAGAAACGCAAGAAGGAAGCAGCCAGGAGATCTACTATCAGGATGGAAAAATTTTATCACATCTCACGAGATAGACACTGGTAAGAAGCCCGCTGCAACACTCGTTATGCACACGGATCCGTTTGATATTGAGGGACCAAATCTTGTTGAAATCGTAAAACTCCTTGAACTCGAGGACAGTGTACGATTTTCAAATTCGAGGTGCGAATTCTCAGATATGAATGCAATGTACAATGCAGCTGATTCTGTTATCAATGTCTCCTCAGCAGAGGGATTTGGCCTCGGAACTCTCGAAGCAATGTACGCTGGGAAGCCAATCATTGCGCACGCAACCGGAGGAATGAAACGTCAGGTACGAGACTATAGAACCGGTGAGCTCAATGGAATCGAGATGCAGCCAGATGTAAAGAGTCTCGTAGGAACTCAGATGTGTCCTTACATCTACGAAGATTTTCTGTCTCATTCGACGATCGGTAATGCAATCAGAACAATGTATGACAAAACTCACGAAGAACGTGTTAGCATTGGTAAGAGAGCGAGAGCCTACGCAATGCGTGAATACAATATGGACAGTCTGATCAAGTCTTGGGATGCGTCTCTTACGAAGACGATCGATGAGTGGAAAGTGAGTAAACGTCCTGCATGGAAGCAGGTGTCACTATGAAAATCCTTCTAAGGGCTCCACTGCTGACTCAGTCTGGTTACGGTGTTCATGCGAGACAAATTTTTGATTGGCTGAAGACAGTAAATTCAACATTTGACTGCGCTCCGCTTAACTGGGGAAATACGGCATGGTATCTCGATGAAGACGCTCTCAATGGCCGTGTTGGAGAGATTATCAAGCGTTCACGGAGTATTCAAGAGAGATACGACGTTTCACTTCAGCTGCAGCTTCCGGATGAGTGGGATATCAGAATTGCGAAATACAACATTGGGATCACGGCAGGAGTTGAAACAGATTTCTGTAATCCTGAATGGGTAAAGTGTGTCAATAGAATGTCTCTCGTGATTGTACCAAGCAAGCATACGAGAGACGGTTTTGTAAAGGCGTCGAAGCTTTATGGTATAGAACTTACGACACAGATCATTGTCGTTCCAGAGTTCTATGAAAAAGAGTACGCATCAGAGTCACAGACACAGATTCTCGATCTCAAGAGCGATTTCAATTTTCTTATTGTTGGTCAGCTCACTGACCACAATGAGGCGAATGATAGAAAAAATAACATGGCAACTCTGAGAGCTCTTCTAGAAGAGTTCACTCCTGAAGAAGGAGTTGGCGTTGTTATCAAAACAAATTCGTCCAGAAATACTTGTATTGACAGAGAAGTTACGCAGAGGAAGATCGAAGAAGTCATCATCTCAGCTCGAGCACAGCTACAAAGAAATACGATTCCTGTAACATTCTTGCATGGAAACATGACAACCGCAGAGATGAATTCTGTGTATCGTGACCCAAGAATGAAGGCGTACGTCAACCTTACAAGCGGGGAAGGATTTGGTTTGCCGATTATGGAAGCATCTCTGGCTGCCCTTCCTGTGATCGCAACGGACTGGTCTGCTCATACAGAGTATCTCGGCGATGCATTCTCGAAAGTCTCATTCAGAATGAAGAAAGTACCCGATCAGAAAATCGACGGACGCATCTTCGTACCCGGGGCATCTTGGGCAAAACCAGACATTCTTGATTTTAAACGTAAGGCAAGAAAACTTTTCGAGGATGAGACGACATATACACTAGCAAAAATGGGAGCAGTGAAGCTTTCATCGAAGCTGAAAGAGAGACTCTCGCAAAGAGAGATCTTCAAGCAGTATTCGTTCGCACTGAACGGAATCATCAAATGATATATTTCGTCTCTGCGTTTGCACTCATTGAGCTTTTTGTAATCGTTATTCTTGCAAGAAAATGCTATCAGTTTGGTATTATGATTCTTGCGATTGAATCTCGGATTGAGAAGTGTATTGATGTTCTCAATGATTGCAACAAAAAAGTGAGATCGAATCCTCATTACATGTTGTTTGAAGATCCAAGAATTAACGATGCGCTCGATGTAGTCGTTGTGGCAAGAAACAGTATTGGCACAGTTACGAAGCTGCTACAGTCAAGTTTTGAAGAGTTTAAGAAGGAGGCTAACGATGAGTGAATCAGTAGAGACAGTCGTAACTGAGCTGCAAAAGAAACCGATCGTAAGACGTAGAAGAAAGAAGAACACAGATCCAAACAAGCACTACTTCAATGCAGATACGCAAGCTGCAATTGTTGAATTCTGTGCAGAAACAAACAAGAGAGCTCGAGAAAAGATCTATGTCACAAGAATCAAACCTGCGTTTGTAAAACTTGTTGAGAATCTTATCAACATACACAAGTTTACCTCGCTACATGATTCTCAAAGCGATCTAAGAGATGACTGTGTGACATATCTCTTTGAGACAATGACGAAATTTGATCCCTCTCGCGGAAGCAATGCATTCAGTTATTTCAATGTCGTAGCAAAGAATCTTCTTGTTGTAAAAGTTAAAGACAAAACGCAGAAAATGCGACGTTATGTGTCTCTTGAAGATCAAATGAACCAAGATGACATGCATAAAGTTGAGAGTACAAATAAATCTTTTGTTGATCCATCGGTAATCTGCGAATCAAAGGAATCAAAGAAAGCTGTCGTTGAAAGACTCAACAAGATGATTCTCATCATGGACAATCCATACGAGAGAGTTGTCATTGATGCAATCAAAGGTCTACTAGAGTCAGCAGATGATATTGACATTCTCGGTAGATCTGCCGCAATGATGTATATGAGAGAGGTGACGGGTCTTCCAATGAAGCAGCTCACAAGCGTGATCAGACGTATTAAAAAGAGATACGATCAAATAAATAAATGGGAGATTTTATATGTCAACAATAGACGATGAAATACTGAAAGCAGACGAAGCCGCAAAAGGGTTCTCAGAAATTCTTGATCAGATCGAAGAGGTACCATCCCAGCAAAAGAAGCTTTGGCTTGAAATTTATGCAAATGCCGTTGAGGACCGTGCAAGGGCACGGTCAATGTTTGACGTCCTTGTCGAAACTTGTAAGAGTACATCTGGTGAGCTAGCGGTTCACGGTGCAACAATCGCAAAATTTCTTGAGAGAATGTCTAGAGCAAACGATCAACTCGGCAAGCTTTCTGAGTTGATCACGCTCGTAAAAGAGAAAAATGAAAAGATCGACATTGAGAACGTATACAATGCGATAGAAAAGAAAAAGTTATATGTCTGAAGCAGATATCATCAAGCAGATAGCAGAGGGAGCAGACTATAGAACTCTTGTTGATCGTCTCATGAGAGATGTTATCAACGGATTGTACGAACCAGGACTGCCACCTGTTCTTCACAGATACATTGCTCTCGAGGTATTCTCGAATCCAATCTCTGAGCTTGATGATGAAAAATACGAAGCTCTTCACGAGAAATATGACTTTGCAGATGAGATCAACTGGAGAGATCTTCCTATTGGAACGATTCTTGCTGTAAAGCAACAAGATGGTACGTCGCAATCTCGCGGAAGATTTGTATATCCCATCTTCTCTTCACATCTGCAGCTTCCAATAAAACCCGGAGAGCACATCTGGGTAATCTTCGAAACGCTGAATAATCAGGCTATTCAGAGAGCTTATTACATTGGAAGAATACACGAACCACGTAGTGTTGAAGATGCAAACCACACGCATGCGCCGAGAGCATGGTGTGCTGCAGCTAATCCGCTCGAGTCTGACTCTCCAGGAAAACCGCCTCAGTATAACTTTGCAAATGGAGTAGCAACAGTAGACGAGGACGGTACAGTTTACGTTTCTCCTGAGACAGCCCCGCTGCCAGGAGGTGAAACAGCATACGAAGATCTTCTGCAGACATCTGGCGCTGGATCAGCCCATAAGCGGCAGTCTGTTCCGCGGTTTCACAAGCCAGCTCCAGATGCCGCCGTTCTAGGATCGAATAACACGCTTGTACATCTTGGGACAACGGAGCAGGGTGACAAAAAAGAAGGCAGCATCAACATTGTAGCCGGTCGCGGACGAACTGCAGAGACTGGTCCAGTCACTGTTGAGAATTCTCTAAAAGAAGTTGAGGCAGACAAATCAAACGGTAACGAGAACCCAAATGAGGGAAGCTACGATTACTTGAATGATGCATCTCGGATTATGGTCTGTATCAACATCAATGCTGATGATCTGTTCAAACTAGCGCTGCAGAACTCTGGTGTCTCCGGAGAAGATGGTCCAACAATCGTGTTGAAATCAGATCATCTCAGACTCATTGCAAGAAAATCTTGTATGATAACCGTAAAAGGTTCGACGAAAGACCCTGCAACTGGGATCGAAGTTGAGTCAGATGATCCCAAAACATGGGCTAGCTTTGGAGTCGTCAACGGAAATTTCATATTCAAGCCCTCGGAGACAGGATATATCAAACTCGGCGGAGACGATGCAATGCAAGCCATTCTCTGCACTGCTCAGCCTGCTGCTGCCGCTGGTGGAGCCGTAACAGCCCCGCCTACAGTATCGACAATGGGCGGGGCAATTGGTACCGGTACACCAGGTCAGGGAACGTATTCCAAGAAAGTCCTCATCAAGTGAAATGCCAAGAGGGAGCAGGAATTCTCGACTCGAGCGGTAAGCTGACGAAACCGGCGAGAGATAAATTCGTAGAGGATGTAAAGAAGAAGCTGAAGGCACTCGACACAGGCTTTCCAGTTCCCTGCGGGAAACCAGTCAATCCTCTTTCGTTCGATGTTCCGCTTGAGGATGAGGCTCTCTTTCCAGATTTTCATAAATCATACGTTGGTACGTACGAAGCGATTGCAAAGACTCTGAACGTCGAATCAAATTTTGCATTCTTGCCTCTTTGCGATATTCTTGCTTTTGGATTTAAACTGGAACTTAAAGTTCCTCAGCTGGCACTACCAGATCTTCTTGCGGCTCTCATTGTTCCAACTCCAGACTTTTTGCTAGATTTCGGAGTACCAGTGCCAGATCTTCCAGAAATTGTAGCAAAATTTCCTTCGTACAATCTTCCGATTCCGAAGATTCCACCGTTCGATATTCCTCCGTTTCCTGCTTACGATGTACAATTGCCTGCGTTCGAATTCTTTGCGAAATTTCCTCTTGAACTTCCAAAGCTTCTAGTCGATCTTGCACTACAGATACCTGGTTTTGCTGCAAAGATACCAATAGATTTCTTGGCAGACATCTGCAAGCTAGTGCAGAAAGTGATCCCGCCCCCAGCGCCGCTAGGAAGTCCAGATCCATCCGCAGTCGAGCTCTCTGTAGTTCAAGTTGCAGGAGCGCAGGTACTAGCTGAGAAGACGACAGAGTGTCTATCAATCGCAGTTGTAGGATCAACGCTAGGTGTTGCAGACGCAGGTCTTGTTGGACATATGGGTGCAGGTTATGGTTACAGACCACCTCCAGCGGAGGGAGAACAGAAAAAGCTAACTCCGCCAGAACAGATCATAAAGCTCGCAAAAGGTGCAAGTGGACTCAGTTACGTTTCGACTTACATCAAGTCAATCGTAAAAAATGACAAGGGAAAAGACGAGCCAAAATTTACTGAGGTCTCAACACGAGAGAAGTATCTTCAATTCATTCTTCCCACAGATACTCCTACGTTCCAACAGAATACAGGTAAGACACTCTCATCATGTGGAACATTCCTGAGAGCACTTCTATTCCATGCAGGATCAAAGCGTGATGAAATCACTCAGCCGTATGAGACACTTACAAAAACGAAATCGATACTTGCAGTTCTTCTTGACCTAGGCAGAGAGCTGAACAAGATGATCTACGATCTCTCTGATGGTAAGACTCCTGAGAAGAAACCAACTCCTGAGATGTTCAACATAAAACCTGGTGAGCATGCGTACGCAGTGCTTGTTGGCGGATCTGGTACTTACGAGAAAGAGTTCGGTGGGACAGAACACATTCTTCTTGTGACATCTCGTGTTGAAAACTCAGACGAGTCTCTTGGAATCAAACGACCCGGAACTCCTCAGGGTCCTGCGTACATTGGAATCGAAGGTGGACAGGGAACATCTGCAAAGGGTTACGGAATCGGTACTGCTCTTTATGGATTCTATACTGATGCGAACGGTTACGGTTGGGCAACACGTTGGTTCAGATCTGATCAAAAAGAGATTATCTCGTACGATGCTGACTCAGCAGGAGATCCAGCAAACAAACCAACCGCTCTACCTGATAGCACGAAGTATGCTCCCGCCGAGTCAAGAAAAATAAGAGCGATCATTGACCTCGGAGGCATCCTAGCCGCAACGAAATAGCCCGGAGATGGGTTATTATCAATAGACGGTAAGGTATGCCAATTAGTTTCAAGAACGTAGGCAAAACAGTAATCCAAAAGCAAGAGCAGTCTGACGCTGTTATTCAGCAAACTGTTCCGTTTGGATTTCTTACACCTCTCAGGTTGGGATCAGATAATGATGGCATATTCTCAATGTCCACATCGCTCGAAGAGCAGATATCTGACAATCTAAGAAATTTGCTTCAAACTAACCATGGAGAGCGACTTGGACTACCAGGACTGGGAGCAAATCTCAGACCACTAGCCCTAGAGTATACGAATAGTGATAATTTCGATGCTCAGGCAGTAGAGAGAATCAAAACCGCAGTGTCAAAATGGATGCCATATGTTGATCTTCAAACATTTGCATCTAACGTTACGCGGATTAACCGCGGAAACAGAGTAGCAGCCGTGAATATCACAATCGGATATGGTATACCATCTCTAGGCGTGCAAGACAGACAGATAACAGTGACGATTTACGTAACATGACAAACGACAAGACACAGCAAGTACGCCAACGTACATATCTCAATCGAGATTTCGCTTCGAATCGTAATTCTATCGTAAATTACGCTAGAAAATACTATCCGACGAAGATTCAAGATCTCTCTGAAACTGGAGTTGGAGGGCTTCTTGTTGATATGGCTGCCGTAATCGGAGACAATCTCAACTTTTATCTAGACTTTCAATTCGGTGAGCTCGATATTGACACGGCGGTCGAAAATGTAAACATCGAGAGAGCTCTTAGGAACTCTGGAGTGCCAATCAGTGGAGCAGCTCCTGCAATTGTCCCAGTTGATGTCACATTCGAGATTCCTGCCGTAACATCTGGTGGAAAGTCAGAACCTGATACAAGCGCACTTCCGATTCTTCGTTCTGCGATTCTTTCAAGCGATTCTGGAGTGCAGTTCAATCTCATGGAAGAGATTGATTACACAAAGAGGAATGAAGACGGATCTCTTAGCGCTTCGGTCGCGATTTTGAAGACATTTCCAGACGGAACTATAAAGAGTTATGCGGTAACAAAAAGAGGAATCGCGTTGTCTGGTAACGTTACGACTGAAACTGTTGTGATTGGCGGAAATTTCGTACCATTCAGACGCGTAGCGCTGAGTCAAAAGGACATCTCAGAGATTATTAGCGTACAAGATGATCTTGGAAACATCTATTATGAAGTAAAAGATCTCAGTCAAGACACAGTGTTTGTACCTGTAACGAATACATCATCTGATTCATCTGATGTGCCATCTACTCTGAAAGTGATATCGGCGCCTTACAGATACACAAAGCAGGTTGAGCTTTCAACACGTTCTACTGTGCTAACTCTTGGAGGTGGAAATGCTGAGACATTCGAAGATGACGTTATTCCAGATCCGTCTGATATTGCGCTTCCTTATCAGTACCGCAGTAGTTTTCCGATTGAACCAATCGATCCAAATTCTCTGCTTGCAACAAAAACTCTCGGTGTTTATGCTGTCAATACAAATCTGAATGTAACATATCGTTACGGAGGCGGTCTAAATCACAACGTAAATGCAAATTCAATAAGATCTGCGGATACATTTGAGCTTTCATTCCCGGGCAATCCTTCTTTTGCGATCTCGCGTACTGTAAGAGCATCGATTAAGTGCAACAATCCTGTGAGAGCAAAGGGAGGAGATGACGCTCCATCTGTTGATGAGCTCAAATCAATCGTAGGAGCATACAGAAATTCTCAATCCAGAATTGTTACGAGAGAAGATATTCTTGCAAGAGTCTACACGATTCCTTCAAACTTTGGAAGAGTATTCAGAGCTGGCATTCGTTCGTCTTCTAATTCTCCGTATGCTACAAAACTTTACATTGTTTCGAGAGATGGTGACGGTAAGCTCACGACGTCAAGCGATACGCTGAAGAAGAATATAAGAGCATATCTCAATCCACAGAGACTCATTGGAGATGCAATCGATATTCTCGATGCTGCAATCATAAATCTGAAAGTGGAATTCGACATATCGACAGAGTCTATCGCAAACCGTCAGCTTGTGATTCAGTCGGTACTGAAAGGACTCAAAAAATTCTTTGAGACTAAGAATTTCAATGTCGATCAGCCGATCGTAATCACAGACGTATCAAAGATTATTTCTACAACGCCTGGAGTAGTTTCCGTGAATCAGATAAAGTTTTCAGAACTACAAGGGTTCATTAATAACAGAGAATATCCTGGGTCGTCTTTTGACGTTCCGGGTTCAACAAAAAGAAACATACTGTATCCACCAGACGGAGGAATCTTCGAGATAAGATATCCTGATGTCGACATCATCGGGAGAGCAGAATGATTATTACGCTAACAGCTAGTTCTGACGCATATGCGTCAGAACTAGCTGTTAG